>Ga0315281_10000128_pt1 | contig 95210 bp, 75 predicted proteins | sample YL17G07_0_MG_FD_204540 | JGI IMG/M metagenome (GOLD analysis project Ga0315281, IMG submission 204540) | Sediment microbial communities from Yellowstone Lake, YNP, Wyoming, USA - YL17G07_0 | ecosystem: Environmental > Aquatic > Freshwater > Lake > Sediment | place: USA: Wyoming | collected... | reverse complement strand
GATGATCAAAATCGTCGTGGTCATCGCGAACCTCAGGCATCTTACTGTATTTGGCGAGGCGAGGTCAACGGACGTTCCGCCCATCCTCGGAGGCCGGGACGACTGGGAGGGGCGGGGCTCTGGACAATTATCGGGACACTGTATAGAATAGTTTCGGGAAGGGGTCGAAAGGAGTTTCGACCTATGCACATGACGCAATCCCTGTCGCCGGGGAGCCACTTGATTCCTGCCTGGTTGCCGCTACAATAGGACCATTAAAGGAGGACACCCATGATGCGGTTGCCCGCTTTTCTGAAATTCTCCGCCGTTTCGGTTCTGCTGATCTTCACGGCCGTCGCTCTGGCGCCTAAGCTCAACGCCCAGTACTACGGCCGGAACAAGGTCCAGTATCAGAGGTTCGATTTCAAGGTCATGAAGACCCGCCATTTCGATATCTATTTCTATCTTGAGGATGAACAAACCGTCAAGATGGCCGGGCTCATGGCCGAACGCTGGTATTCGCGCTACTCGCGGATGTTCAATTATGAGATGCGGAGCCGCCAGCCGCTGGTCCTCTACGGCAGCAGCCCGCAGTTCCAGCAGACGACGGTCATCCCCGAATTGATGGGGGAGGGGACGGGCGGCGTCACGGAATCCTTCAAGAGGAGGATCGTCCTGCCCTACGGCGCCTCGCTCGCCGAGACGGACCATGTCATCGGCCACGAGCTCGTCCACGCCTTTCAATACGACATCATGGCCCAGGGCCATTCGGACGCGGCCCGGATGAACGACCAAAGCCTGCGGATTCCCCTCTGGTTCATCGAAGGCATGGCCGAGTACCTGTCCATCGGCCCCGTGGACCCGAACACGGCCATGTGGATGAGGGACGCGGTCCGGCTGAAGGACCTGCCGGCGATTCCCAAGCTCGAGAACTCGTACAAGTATTTTCCCTACCGCTGGGGGCAGGCCCTTTGGGCCTACATCACGAGCCGGTGGGGGGACGAGGTCATCGGCAAGATGATGAAAACGGTCGGGCGCGCCGGGGATTATGAGCTCATTTTGGAGGGCATCCTCGGGGTCAAGGTCAAGCAGCTGTCGGCCGACTGGCACAAGGCGATGATCGACGCCTACAAGCCGGTCCTGGAAAAGACCCAGCTGGCGGACACCTTCGCCAAAACACTTCTCAAGGGTTCCGAAAACAGCCGATACAATATATCCCCGTCGATCAGCCCGGACGGCCGGGAACTCGTGTTCCTTTCGAGCCGCGACCTCTTTTCAATCGACATGTTCCTGGCCGACGCGGAGACCGGAAAGGTCAAGCGGAAATTGATCTCAACGGCCCTCGACCCCCATTTCGAGAGCATCCAGTTTGTCCGTTCCGCCGGGTCCTGGGACGCCAAAGGCGAGAGGTTCGTGTTCGGCGGCGTCACCAAGGGGCGCCCCGAGCTGACCATCCTCGACATGAAAAAAGACAAGGTCGTCAAGGAAGTCCCCTTCACCGAACTGGGCGAGATTTTGAGCCCCTGCTGGTCGCCGGACGGGGAGTATATCGCCTTTTCCGCCCTGGCCGGGGGTGTCACGGATATCTTCATCTACGACCTGGCCCACAACGTCCTGAAGCAGATGACGCGCGACGTCTACGGCGACCTTCAGCCCGCCTGGTCTCCCGACGGGAAAAAGATCGCCTTCGTGACAGAGCGTTTCTCGACCAACCTGGAGTGGGTCGATATCGGCCACTACGAACTGGCCCTGCTCGACGTCGAGTCCGGTCAAATTCAGAAGCTCCTGGCGTTCCCCAACGGCAAGAACATCGATCCCCACTGGACGGCGGACGGTCAGGGCCTCTATTTTCTGTCGGACCAGAACGGCAAGACGGACCTCTACCGGATCGACCTCGCCTCGGGCAAGATCTTCGAGGTCACCAACCTCTACGCGGGCATCTCCGGCATCACGGAACTCAGCCCGGCGATTTCCGTGGCCCAGACGGGACGGGTCGTCCTCAGCGCGTACGACGGGGGCTATTACTCGGTCTATTCCATCGACGACCCCAAGGTTCTGGAGGGGCAGGCGTTCATGGCCCAGTTCGACCGGAATCCCGCACTCCTGCCGGCCCGGACCCAGTCCGAAGGGTCACTCCTTGGCCTTCTCAGGAATCCCCTGTTCGGTCTCCCCAAGGACACGAATTTTGCCGTCTCGCCGTACAAACCGAAGCTGACCCTGGACTACGTCACCCCGCCCACGCTGGCCATCGGTGTCGACAGGTACGGGACCTACGGCGCGGGAGGCATCTCCGCCTTTTGGAGCGACATGCTGGGCTATCACACGATCATCACGACCGCCATCACCGGCCCTCAATTCATCGACACATCCGGCGTCCTGGCCTACCTCAACAGCCAGAAGCGTCTGAACTGGGGTTTCGCCGCGCAAAGGATCGTCTATCCCTATCCCTATTATTATTACCCCTACGAGGATCCCACGACCTTTGGCGAGCCGGCCATCGTTCAGAAATACGAGGTCTTCCGGATCATCAACTATGATGTCTCGGGCTTCGGCTCCTACCCCTTGAATTCCGCGCAGAGGGTGGAATTGAGCGGCGGTTTCCGCTACCTTGGCTTCAGCGATACGCTTTATACCCGGGCCTATTCCGAACTCACGGGCAGCCAGATTTTCTACAGCAAGACCCATCCGAGCACGTATTCGGGCCTCAGCTACGGCTATGTCACGGCCGGCCTCTATTATGACACCGGGATTTTTGGCGCGACGAGCCCGATCATCGGCCAAAGCTACGGGTTGGCCGTGTCTCCGGCCATCGGCAGTGTCAACTACACGACGCTTTCGCTCGATTACCGGAAGTACGTCGTCCCCGTCAAGCCGTTCACTCTGGCCTTTCGTGCCCTCCACCTCGGCCGGTACGGGAAGGACGCCGAGAACACCCAGTTCTATCCGCTCTACATCGCTTATTGGGACCTTGTCCGCGGATACGAATCGTTCACCGCAAACAACAATTTTGACTACGGCCGGCTCTTCGGCAGCAGGATGCTCGTTGGGAACGTCGAGCTCCGCTTTCCGCTCCTCCGGCTCCTCGGCATCGGCAAGGGGTATTTTGGGGCCTGGCCCCTCGAGTTCTACGGATTCTACGACTGGGGCATCGCTTACGCCAGCCAACCCGGGTACTGGTGGGGCGGCGTGGAGGCCAAGGACGTCCGGCCCTGGTTCGCGGGCGGCACCCGGAGGCCCATCTCGAGCACCGGCATCGGCCTCAGGACCAACCTCTTCGGCATGCTCGTCCTCGGCCTCAACTATGTCTATCCGATCGAGCGGCCGGAGCGCGGCTGGCACTTCCAGTTCAGCATAAGCCCGGGATTCTAGGAAGCGTTCAGGTCATTCGGGGGGATGTCCCGCGGGGACATCCCCTTTTTCTTTCTCCCGCCGGATCAGAGCTCTTTGATGAAGATGTCCTTGAAGAAGACGGGCGACTGGCTGTCGTGGTTCTGGAGCCCGATGTAGCCCTCGGCGGCCAAATCCTTGACCTTCCCCCTCGGAGCCGCCTCCCAGTCCAAGACCGGCCTCCCGTTGAGCTCGACCGCCAGGCGCCTGCCCTTGAAGGTGATCTTGAAATGGTTCCACTCTCCGGCCGGACGGGAGGCCATGAGCTTCGGGGCTTGGGCGTCATAGGCGGCGCCCGTCGCGTGGATCCCCTCGCCGGCGTCATAGATCTGGATCTCGAAGGAATGATAGATGTAGTCGTCGCTCGTGGGGACTGCCGGGACGCGCACGAAAACGCCTGAATTCGTGTTCTTCCGGGCGCACTTGAAATCGAGCTCGAGGACGAAATCCCGGTATTTCCGGGCGCTGTACCAGAGAAGCCCCATGCCGCCCTGGGATTTGAGGACGCCCGTCGCCGGGTCGAGCTCGAAATGGCCGGGGCCGTAGTGGTTCCAGCCGTGCTTTTCATAAGCCCCGTCGCTGCGCTTGAGGAGCTGCTCGTAGCCCTGGTAATACGTGACGCTTTTCACGAATTCGACGCTCTTGCGGATGGCCGGTTCGGGCGTCATGACTTCTTCTTCGTTCTCATACTCCATCGTCAAATAGCCGTCGAAATCCTGGAGGGTCAGCTCGGCCAGGATGTTCCTGACGCCGGCTTTGCCCGAGCCCCAGGCGACATCCTTGGCGGCCGGACCCTTGCCGTAGTCCGTCCTGTCCTTGAGGTGGGCGTCCAGGATCCGGCCCTGGAGGAGCCTCAGGCATTCGACCGGGTTGAGCCCTTCGCGCATCCAGTGCCCGGTGTCCGCGCAAACGCCGATGCGCTTGTCCCGGCCCTTGAGGCGTTCGAGGGTGGTCGTGGGGAAGGCGTATTTGGCCGGCTGCGGATGATTGTGGATCGCGGCCCGCAGGTCGTACTCGTTGAGCAGCTTTTCGAGCGTCGGAAAGGCTTCGTCAGCGGGCTCGCAAACCACGGTGCGTATGCCCATTTTCCGGGCGAAATCGAACACCTTGCGCATACCGGCCTCGGTCCTGCCGATTTCGACGACGCCGTAGGCGACGACGGAGACTCCGGCCTCGCGGAGCTTGGCCTGGGCGGCCTTCATGGCCGCCTCGGGCATCGATTCATCGAAGACGGCTTTGGGATCGCCGTTGCCGAGGGGCTGGCCCGGATACGCCTGGAGGTAGGCGATCCCGAGCGCCTTCAGCTTGTCCACGGTCTCAAAGAAGGTGTATTTCCGGTAGGTCCAGCCTTCAACGGAAATCGGGAAGGGCTTGATCCGGACGTCCCGGTAGTTCGTGGCTTTGACCTGGTCCACGATGTTCTGGGGGATGATCGAAGCTCCGGGCGCCCTTTTCGGGCCTTCCTGGGCGAATCCCAGCAGGGAAAAGGCGAAGAGGATGATGACCAGCGTTCTGAATTTTTTCATGGCGTCTCCCTATTTCTTTTTTTTCGGATTCCACCGGCCCTGGGCGACGGCCGGAATGAACGTCTCAAGTCCCGGAGGCGGGAAGGGGACCGTCTTGTCCTGCTCGGCGCTCATGTAGGCCGCCATTAGGAGCTCGGTCACGTTGAGGCCGTCGCCGAAATTCTCCTCCGGCCTTCGGCCGGCGAGGAAGGCCTGGACCATGTGCCGGTTTTCGGCGGTGTAGCCGTACTCCGTTTCTTCGGAGCTGACGACGGGCATGAGCCCGACCTCGGCGTTCTGCTTCTCGACGAGGTCCTCGCCGGCTTCCCCGCGGACCTTGCGGCTGAAGAAGATCTTGAGTCCCGCGTCGAGGGTGTTGATGGCCAGGGAATATTCGGGCCCGAGGAGTTCCATGGAAAGGCGCAGCCCGGCGCCCACATAACACCAGGACGTCGTGGTCTCGACGACGAGGATGCGACCTGCCCGGTCCCTGTATTCAACGAGGGAGCGGGCGAAATCCTCGGCCGGACGTTTGAGGTAGTCCGTCTTCCCGCCGCTCTGGTCGGCGAGGATCTTGGCGTATTTCGGGTCCTGCCATTTGAGACACGAGGCGTAGGCCGTGACCTTGACGGGCTTGATGACGTCCCGGGCCGCCCCGGGGGGGGTGAGCATGTAGCGGGCCTCCTCGACGGAGTGGCACATCATGTCGTTGAGGACACCCCCGCCCTGGAGGGTTCCCTCCCAAAACCAGGGCATGTGCGGCCCGCTGTGCTCTTCGGCCGCCCGGGCCAGGAAGGGCGGTCCGCAGAGACTCGCGCCGCGCGCCCATACGATGTCTTTCCCCCTGACGACGGCGGGCGAAAAGACCTGGTTTTCGAGGTAGCCGTCGAGGAGTCCGGCCTTCCGGGCCAGCGTCACCATGGCCTTGGCCTCGCCCACGTTCCGGCCCAGGGGCTTTTCGCAGGCGACGCCGGTGAGTCCGGCCTTGCCCTTGACCACGGCCAGGGCGATCTCGTCCATGACCTCGAGGCGGGTATAGTTCGGGGAGCAGATCCAGATGGCGTCGATCCCGGGGTCGGCCGCCATGGCGGACAAAGATTTGAAAACGCGGGGCTCCCCGACGCCGAGACTCTTGGCCAGGGCCGCCGCCTCGCGCGCCCTCTTATCGTCAGGGTCGACGATCCCCAGGACGTCGGCATCTCTGACGCCGACCCAGGAACGGATGTGGAAGCGGGTGATGAACCCTCCCCCCACGAAACCGATGCCCAGCCTGCCCTTTTTTTTCATGCGGGACCTCTCCTTCCTGAGCTCTCGCGCCCCGTCCAGTTTCCCGTGTCCAGGGCCGGGAAACGGGACGGGGTGCGTATTCCATCAGGCCGGCGTCCGGACCGCCGGCGCCGGCATCTTATCCCGGACAAAAACGAGAAAGACGGTCAGGCAGAGAAGCGTCAGGCCCGCGGGGACGAGAAACGTCCCCCGCCAATTGACCATCTTGACGGCCTCTCCGGCCGCGTTGAGGGTCGTCGTGGTGAACAGGTTCTGGACCCAGCCGCAGAAAAGGCTTCCCAGGAAGCTCCCGAGCCCCAGGATGATCATCGCGATCAGACCCTGGGCGGAATGGCGGATGTCCTTGGGGGCGATGCTGTCGACATAGATGTAGGCCGCGGTGAAGAAAAAGACATAACAGAAGCCGTGAAGGGCGAGGGAAGCGATGACGAGCCATCCGGGCGCCCCGATGACGAAAATGATGTAGCGAATCGGCCAGGCCAGGATGCCCAGGGTCAGCGTTTTCCTCATGCCGTATTTCCGGAGGGCCCGGGAGAGGAGGAAGGCCATGACGAAGATCTCCGCGAACTGGGCGATGGTCATGACCGCGGACACGTATTTCTGGCTGAGGCCGATCGCGGCCGAGGTCAGGAAGGGCGCCGTCAGGATATAGTAGAACCAGAGCTCCGTGGCCACCACAAAACATATCAGGGCGAAGACGGTGAAGCTCCTGTCCTTGAACATTTTGAGCGCCTCGAGGAAAGCCCAGGGCTTGGCGCCCTCCTTCCGGGGGGGCGTGCTGGGGAGGCTGAACGAGAAAACCCCCATGACCAGCGAAAAAATCCCGGCCAGGATGAGCGTATCGCCCTTCAAAGCGACGCCCTCGGGCGATTTGGCCAGGGCCCGCCAGCCCGCCAGCGCCAGACCCGCCGCGATCCAGCCGATCGTTCCCCAGACCCGAATGGCGCCGAATTCCTTCTCCGAGCTCTTGAGGTTGACGAAGGCGATGGAATTGGTCAGGGCCAGGGTCGGGGCGTAGATCAGGGAGTAGAGGAGCATGAGCCACATCATGGGCGTGAAGGCCGTGATACCGGCCATGGCGATGAGCAGGACGCCGCCGGCGAGCTGGAGCGCCGCGATGACTTTCTGGGTCGGGAACCAGCGGTCGGCGAATTGCCCGCCCACGAAAGGCGAGATGATGGTGGCCAGGGGCAACAGACTGTAGATGAGGCTGGTCTGAACGCCGTTGAACCCCAGATTGTTCTGGAGATAGGCCGACAGCACAGGCATCCACGACCCCCAGATCGTATACTGGAGAAACATCATCGCGCCCAGGCGGAATTTCACGCTCATGGCACCTCCACCGTGCGGCCTTCTACATACCTTAGTTGCGGCGGGCTTGTCAATAAACCTGCGGGCTGTGAAGGGGGTTTCCGAAAATCCCTATTCCCAGCGGCTCACGATGGTCCGGTTCTGGGGATTGCAGATGTCCTTGGCCTCGGGCGTGAAGAGATAGTCGAGCCGGCTCCTGTAGAAATCCGCGATTTTCACCCGGACCATTTTCAGCATGGAATTCAGCAGCTGGTTCTGGTCGCTGAAGGGCTCGCCGAGCACGGCGACGGCGGCCGGAAGCCAACGGCCGGGGAACGTCCCGCCGCGAGGGCCGCCCTCGCGGAAGGCGTTGATTTCGGACTCGAAGAGCCGCAGGGCCGCGGCCTGGCCCTCGGGCGTGCTGGCGGAAAGCCTCTGGCCGTTGAGCCAGCGGCCGACCGCCTCTTTGTTCGGGACGAGGAGCGCCACCGTATAGGGGGACTGGTTATTGTAAAGCATGAGCTGTTCGATATAGGGCGAATGATCGCAGATGTCTTCCTCGATGACTTCCGGGCTGTACTTTTCGCCGTCGTTCCCGATGAGCAGGCTCTTGACGCGGCCGAGGACGTAGAGGAAACCGTCCTTGTCGACGTAGCCGATGTCCCCGGTATAAAGCCAGCCGTCGCGGAGGGCCTCATGGGTGGCCTTTTCGTTTTTCCAGTAGCCCGCCATGACGTTGTCGCCCCGGATGACGATCTCGCCCTTTTCGCCGGCAGGGAGCGAAGCCCCCGCCTCGTCGCAGACTTTCAACTCCAGGCCGGGGACGATTTTCCCGGAGGAGCCGAGCTTGTGGGCCTTTTTCCCGTTGGCGGAGATGACCGGGGCGGCTTCGGTCAGCCCGTAGCCCTGGAACATGGGGAGCCCGAGGGCATAGAAAAACCGCTGGAGCTCGACGTCGAGAAGGGCGCCGCCGCCGATGAAGAACTCGAGCCGGCCGCCGAAATTCCGCCGGATCTTCTTGAAGACCAGCTGGTCGTAGAAAAAATACAGGGGTTTTTTCAGTATCCGGAGACCCCGCCCCCTGTTCCAGCCTTCCGCGTTGTACTTGTAGGCGAGCTTCAACCCCTTTTGAAAAAGCTTTTCCGCCGTCGGCCCTTTTTCCCGCACGCCTTTTTCGATGCCCTTCCGGAAGGTTTTGGCGAAGGCGGGGACGCTGAATAGAAAATGGGGCCGGACTTCTTTGATATTCAGAGGGACGTTCTTCAGAGTTTCGAGGAAGGTCCGGCCGATCTCGACCGAAGCCAGGGACGCCCCGCTTCTCATCAGGGTATAAACCCCGGCGGTATGGGCGAAGGCGTGGTCCCAGGGAAGGTACAGGAGCGAGACATAGTATTCGGGGCAATCCACGAGGCCCCGGGACTGGTCGGTGTTGGCCACGTAATTGAGGTGGGTCAGGATGATGCCCTTGGGATCGGCCGTCGTTCCCGAGGTGTAGCAAATGTTCGCATAGTCGTTTTCTTTTAGGGACCGCCAGGCCTCGTCGAATTCCCTTTGATGGGCGCTCAGGTAAGCTTCTCCCTTTTGGTAGATATCGCGGGCCAGGACTTCATCGGGCTCATAGGACGGCATCTCGTCAAGGAGCACGGTCTTTTTAAGCTCCGGCAGGTCGGATTTGATCTGGCGGATCTTGCCGGCCTGGGACTTCGAAACGATGACGAACTTGCTGCCCGAATGGGCCAGCCGGAACTTGAGGTCGGCAAGCTCATCAATTTTGACCGAAATGGGGACGTTCACGGCCCCGTTATACAGGACCCCGAGCTCGCTCACGAGCCAGTCGTTGCGGCCTTCGGATATGAGGGCGGCCCGGTCGCCCTTGCCGAGGCCCAGGGCCTTCAATCCGGCCGCGAACCTGTGGACGAGCGTCCTGGCGTCGAGATACGTCGTCCCCTGATAGCGCCCGTCCTTCTTTTCCCACATCAGGACGTTATTCGGATAGGTGCTGACACTGTCTTCGAAAAGCTGAGGGAGAGTCCGTTCGGCCATGTCCGGCCTCCTTTCCAATCAATCCCCTTCGCCGGATTCCACGGACGTGAGTCCGTGGAGGAATAGCGAATCCCCGCTTCGGGGGCTGGCGCTCCATAGACTGCGAAAGTCGGATCCCACGGACGCGAGCCCCTGGAGCATCAGCCGCCCCTCCTCATCGTACGGCCAGCGGGATCAAAAGTCAAAAGGAGCTTCCCATTCTAACCCGGTTGGACGATAATCCCCGGAGGGAAGGCCGGCGGGCCTGCCCGGAAGGCCCCCCTGGCATGCGGAGGTTTCCATGAACGGCTGGAAAAAAGCGGCTTCGGCCCTCGGCCTGACGGTCTTGCTGGCTTCTGCGGCGTTGGCCGGGACATTCAGGATATCGAAAGGGACGCTCCGGGACAAGATCCGCGGCGGCTGGGCCGGCAAGGTCATAGGCTGTACCTATGGGGGGCCCACGGAATTCCGCTTCCAGGGCACGTTCATCCAGGATTACCAGAAGCTCGTCTGGAGCGACCAGGCCATTCCCTGGTACTTCAAAAACGCGCCGGGCCTCTACGACGATGTCTACATGAACATGACGTTCGTGGAGGTCTTCCAGAAGGAGGGCCTGGCCGCCCCGGCCAAATCGCTGGCCCGGGCCTTCGCCAACGCCCCCTATCCTCTGTGGCACGCCAACCAGATGGGCCGGGCCAACATCCGGCGGGGCCTCGCTCCGCCCGCATCCGGGGATTGGCGGAACAACCCTCACGCCGACGACATCGATTTCCAGATCGAGGCCGACTTCGCCGGGCTCATGTCTCCCGGCATGGTGGCGGCTGCGGCCGGTTTCTGCGACCGGGCCGGGCATATCATGAATTCCGGCGATGGCTGGTACGGGGGCGTCTATGTCGCGGCCATGTACGCCTTGGCGTTTGTCTCGAGCGACGTGGAGTTCATCGCTTCCGAGGCCCTGAAGGTCATTCCGGCGGCCAGCCGGTTCCATGCCGTCATGAGCGACGTCATCCGCTGGCACCGCGATAATCCCGCCGACTGGAAAGAGACCTGGTTCAAAGTCCAGAAAACCTGGTCCGAGGATACCGGCTGTCCGGAAGGCGTGTTCTCGCCCTTTAATATCGACGCCAAGGTCAACGCCGCCTGGATCCTCGTCGGGCTCCTCTATGGCGGCGGCGATTTCGGAAAAACGCTGGATATCAGCGCCCGGTGCGGGGACGATTCCGACTGCAATCCCGCCAGCGCCGGAGGCATCCTGGGGACCATCCTGGGGTTCTCGAAGATCCCGGAGTCCTGGAAAGCCGGGCTGGCGTCCGTCGAAGGCGTCCGCTTCCCCTATATGGACTTCAGCCTGACCGACCTTTACGGCTACTCGTTCGATCAGGCCCTCGGGGTCGTGCGGCAGAACGGGGGCCGCCTCCTCGACGAGGAGGTGCTCGTCGACCAGGGAACGGTCCGTCCGGTGGGGCTCGAAGTCAATTTTCGGGGTCTGGTTCCGACCGAAAAGAGGGAGATGGACGTCAAGGTGGACAAGGAGTACGTCATCGATTTCGCCGGGTCCGGGATCGTGATCGGAGGCGAAGCTCGGAAAACGGGCCGGGCCGACCACGTCTTCAAGGCCGAATTCTCCGTGGACGGGAAGAAGGCCGAGACCTGCGACCTCACGACAGCCCCCCACTGGCGGAGGGACCCCCTTTTTTGGGCCTATGACCTGGCGCCGGGAAAGCACCGGCTGGCGGTCAAGGTCCTGAATCCGACCGGCCTGGCTGAGCTCGTGCTGAAGTCGGCCGTGATCTATGGGCCCGAGGCGGTGCGGAAGTGAAGGGCCCGGGGGATGAGGGCGACGGATTGACGCATTCCGCCGGCTTTGTTATGCTTTTTTCGAAAAAGATCGGTGGCTGGCCATCGGCCCGCGTCGAGCGGACCGGGGAGACGGAACCCTCCACTTCAAGGAGCGAGGGAGAATGAAAGAACGCCGTCGGGACCCGAGGGTCAGAGAGGAAAACAAGGTCGTCCTGACCGTAATCACCAACGGCTCCACCCAGGGAACGAAGAAAACCCATTATTCCCTGACCAAGGACGTCTCCATGGGCGGGATCAGGATCATGACCGACGTCCCGCTGGCCGTCGACTCCCGCGTCAAGCTGGAGATCACCCTGTCTAAATCGCGCAAGAGCATCCGGGCGGTCGCCCGCGTCCGTTGGGTCAAGGACCTCTTCGAGAAGGACGTCTACGATATGGGCCTCGAATTCGTGGAGATCGGCTCCGCCGATGAACTCGTGCTCATCGACCATCTCTACGGCAAGGGCGGGCCCAAGGCCTGAGCGGCGAGGCGGGCTTGCTTTTCCGGGCGTCCTGAGCTAAAAAGTACCCATCTTGAACCCACCGAAAGATCCCCCGCGCCCCGATGAAAAGGGCCGCCTGAAATGGTGGTCGGAGGCGCGCTTCGGGCTCTTTATCCATAAATCGAGGCCGCTCATGAAAAAAATCGCCTGCGTCGCACTCTTCGCGTCGGCGCTCGCCCTCGCGTCGCGGGCCGAAACGAAAAACTATTATTTCCCGGAAGTCCGCGTCGAGATTGCCGTTCAAAAGGACGGTGCCTTCCTGGTCGACGAATACCGGACCTATGAATTCCGGGGGGCGTTTTCCTGGGCCGATATCCGCATCCCTCTGACGGTCAGCCGGAAGGGCCGGTCATACGGTCCTTCTCTCACCGATTTCTCGGTGAGCGATGAGGCCGGGGCGGCCCTCAAGGTCGAGAGCTCCGTGAGCGGGGGCGTTTTCTCCGCCAAGTGGTTCTATTCGGCCCGGAACGAACGGAGGACGTTTCACATCCATTATAGAGTAGGAAGCGGGATCGTCAGCTACCCCGATGTGACCGAACTCTATTGGCAGGTCATCGGCGACGGCTGGGACCGCCCGACCAAGAGGGTTTCAATAGAGGTCCGTCTCCCGGCGCCGCTCTCGAGCAAAGGGGATCTGAAGGTCTGGGGGCACGGCCCGCTCACGGGCTGGGCGGAAGTGGCGGATGACAGGACGGGGCGTTTCTCGGCCCTCGATGTCCCGTCCCGGCAGTACGTCGAGATCCGTGTCGTCTGGCCTTCGGGGACCGTCACGGGCGTCCCGTCATCCGGAGAAGCCCTGGCCTCCATCAAGGAGGAAGAGGCGGGCTTCGTCCGCGACACCATTCAGCGGGTCCGGACGGCCGGGGAACAACGGGCACGGAAGGAGAGGAATCTGGCCAAGGCCTTGGGGGTCTGGGGGATTTGGCAGATCGTCGGGCCCCTGGTCTGGCTCCTTTTCTATTTCCGGACCTGGTCGAGGGTCGGGAAGGATTATCGGTTCGAGGGTTTGCCCGATTATTACAGGGAACTTCCCTCGGACCTGCCGCCCGCGTTCGTCCAGGTGCTGATGCGGGAGGGCCGGGACATCACGCCGGCCGCCTTCACGGCCGCCATCTTCGACCTGGCCCGCCGGGGCTGGATCAGGATGGAGGACCGGACCGTCGAACGAAAACGTTTATTCGGGCCCAGGGAAAACATCGAGACGCGTCTCACCCTGACCAAGGACTTCGACGGGGACGCCGGCCTGAGGCCCTTCGAGAAAGATTTCCTCGACCTGCTTTTCGGCAAGCTGGGAGATCCCGGGGCCCGCGCGGGGTCCTCTGTGACGATCGACAATCTGAAAGAATATTTTAAGAAGGAGCCCCAGGAATTCCAAAAATGGTACCGGGACTGGACCAAGGAAATCAAAGAGGAAACCAAGGCGCTGGGATTCCTGGAGCCCGAGAGCGTCCGGGCCCGGAACATCTTCCTGGCGGTCTCGCTGCCGGTGGCCATCCTCACGCTCAACCCCGTCCTGCTCGTCCTCGCCGGCGTCCTCATTCCGACCTTGAAACGGAGGACTCAGGCCTGGGCCCGGGAAAACGAACTCTGGAAGGCCTTCCGGCACTTTCTCGATGACTTTTCAGAATTCCGTGAGCTCCCGCCGGAAGCCTTGAAATTGTGGGAGCATTACCTTGTGTTCGGTGTCCTCTTCGGCAACGCCAAGAAGATCCTCAAAGCGCTGCCCGTCATCCTCCAGAGCGACCGGGCGGCGGTACCGGCCTGGTACGCCGGTACGAACCAAGCGGCCTTCTTTTCGGCCGGGAACTTGGCCGGGATGATCAGCAGCATCGAGCACATGGCCACGACGGTCAGCCAGGCCAGCGCCTCGGCCGCCCACTATTCATCGGGCGCGGGGGGCGGGTTCAGCGGGGGAGGCGGGGGAGGCGGCGGCGGGGGAGGCGGCGGTGCGGGATGACCCCGGTCCCGGAGTGGCCAGGCGGGCAAGCTCCGGAAATCTGAATGTGTCGAAAGCCTATTCGGCGCTCGGTGCGTCGATCGCCGTGCTCCTCGGGGCCATGGCCTTCATGATTCCCGGCTGCGGCCGACCCTCCGAGGAAGCGCGCATCGGGGATTTTGTGAAGCAAACGATCGTGCTGGCCCAGAAAAGAAATCTCCAGGCCGTGATGGACCGCCTCGCGGATGATTACGCGGATTTCGAGGGCCGGGACAAGGCCGAGACGGAAGGCCTCCTCCGGGAGTATTTTCGAAGGACCGGGATCGTCATCCATCTTCTGAGCGTCAAGGTCGAGGCCGTCGAGCCGCAGGGCCGGGCCGCCATCCGGGCCGAGGCCATGCTGTCTTCCGGGGCGGCCGAGGTGTTCCGGAAACTCCTGGCCTACACGGGGGACTATTACCGGTTCGACCTGCGACTCTCGAAAACCCCGGCGGGGGCCTGGCAGATCGCCTCGGCCGACTGGGAGACGGTCCCCCTGGCTGGCCTCCTTCCGGACTCCATCGCCGTCCTGAAGAAACTCTTTCCGGACTTTAGCGTAAGATAGAAGGGGGGGCGGCCGGGTGCCGCCCGGAAACGGCCCGCTCCAGAATCCGGTGTCAACGGGAGGCCTCGAATGGAAGAGAAAAAGTGCCAGGACAAAACAAGGACCGAGGAATTCCGCGTCAACGGGGGCGAGATACTCAACAAGATCAAGGAGATCATCCATGAAGGGAACGCCCGCCGGATCACGCTCAAGGACGAGCACGGCAAGACCTTCATGGAGATTCCTCTGACCGTCGGCGTGGTCGGCGCCCTGGTGGCTCCCATTCTGGCCGCGGTAGGCGCTATCGCCGCCCTGGCTTCGAACCTGACCATCGTGGTCGAAAAGATCGACAGCGACTGAAGCTCCACGGACTGAGGTCCGTGGAACCCCGCGAAGGGGATTGATCTCCCTGGGCCGCGGTCGCGCTCGCCGCCGCCGGCCTTCGGGCCCGTCCATGACGCCCCTTTTGTTTGACAGGTCCTCTGTGTTATAAATGGGGTCTTCAGACTTCCGCACGAAGGAGGACCCATGAATGGCCATTCCAGAATCTTAAGAGCGAGCGCTATTTTTCTCGCGGCGCTCCTGACCTTATCCGTTCTACTGACCGCCCAGACCCCGGCCAAGAAGCCGGAGGAGAAGCCGGCCTCGACCCAGGCCCCGGCCGCCGTTCCAATCACGGCGGACGACCTGAACCAGCTGTCGTGGCGCTGGATCGGCCCGGTCGACTTCTCGGGCCGCATCACGGAGTTCGCGGTGCCCCGCGGCCAGGTCCTGACCTACTATGTCCTGACGGCCAGCGGTGGTCTTTGGAAGACCGACGACGCCGGCATCCATTTCGAGCCCATCTTTGATAAGTACGGGAATATGAGCATGGGTTACCTGGCCATCGCTCCGTCCGACCCGAAGATCCTCTATCTCGGCACGGGCGAGCCGATGCACGCCCGGTCGAGCGCCCATGGCAACGGCCTTTGGAAGTCCATGGACGCGGGCAAGACCTGGGCCAAGGCCGGCCTCGAGAAGAGTTATTACATCCCCAAGGTCGCCGTGGACGCGAAGAACCCCGACGTCGTCTATGCCGCCGCCGAGGGCAAGCTCTACACCAACGATATGGAATGCGAGCGGGGCCTTTACAAGTCGACGGACGGCGGCAAGACCTGGGCGAACGTCTTTCCGGTCAAGGACCGCGGCGTGGGCGATTTCATCGTCGACCCGCGCAACTCCGACGTCGTGATCGCCGCCGCCTACAAGACATTCCGCCGGGCCTGGACGTATATCGACCGCCAGCCCGGCAACAATGTCTATAAAACGACGGACGGCGGCAAGACCTGGAAGAAGCTCGCGGGCGGGCTTCCGCTGGACATCGACCTCGGCCGGACGGGCCTGGCCGTCTTCGAGAAGAACCCGAATATCGTCTACGCCAGGGTCGATGAAGCAACCGACCTGGGCTTCTCGCCCCGCGACGGCGTGGCCGATTTCCGGCCCGGACAGGTGTTTACGGACGACTGGTATTTCAATAAGTTCAAGACCTTCAAAATCCGCCCGGAGGTCGCCAAGCTCGTCAAGTTCACTCCGCCGGCGGCCGATAGCGAAGCCGACCTCGCCAAAAAGCTCACCGAGTTCGTCAAGGACAAGGACTTCCTGACGAAGACCGGCGCGGACCTCGGCAAGCTCAACGCCGAGGCCAGGAAGCTCCACGCCAAGAACGAAGACCTCATGGCCAACGTCAAGGGCGTCGAAGCCCTGCTTAAGGCCGAGGCCCCCAAGCCCGACTCGCCGGAGGCCAAAGGGCGGTCCCAGATCCTCAACCGTCACGTCCTCGAAATTCTTTACGCGGACGTCCTGCGCAACCAGTCGACCACGAAAAGGGACGGCATCATCTACCGCTCGGAGGACCAGGGCGAGACCTGGAAAAAGATGACCGAATACAAGATCACGGGCGGCAGCGCGCTGGTCAACCAGACCGAGGCCGGTTACTACGGCCGGATCGTCATCGACCAGACGAACGACCAGACGGTGTATTGCCCCGACACGAACGTGACCTTCTCGACCGACGCCGGGAAAACTTTCAAGGTGGCCGGGTGGGACCAGGGCGCCTATAAGACCCACGTCGACCACCGCGGCGTCTGGGTCGACCCCGACAACGGGAACCACATCATGAGCGCCAACGACGGCGGCGCCTGCGAGACATGGGACGGCGGCAAGCACTGGATGCAGAAATCGACGATCAGCGCCCAGCAGTTTTACGACGTCTCCGTCGACAACGAAAAGCCCTATAACGTCATGGGCGGGACGCAGGACAACGGCTGCTGGCTCGGGCCCTCGCAGACCCGCAACCAGTGGGGCGTTTTCGCCAGGGACTGGACTTATCTGCCCTCCGGGGACGGCTTTTACGTCGTCCGCGACTGGTGGAACCCCGAGTTCGTTTATTATGAGAGCCAGTTCGGCTCGTCGAGCCGCAAGAACCTGGCGACCGGCCAGATGATCGGGCTGTCCCGGAGAACGACCCCCGAGGAGAGGGCCGAAGGGAAGGCCGTCCAGCGCTACCAGTGGAACGCGCCCATCGTCCTCTCGCCGCACAACCCCGGCATCGTCTTCGTCTGCTCCCAGTTCGTCAACCGGTCGCTGACGCGCGGCGAGCCGGGCACCTGGCAGACCGTGAGCCCCGACCTGACCAAGGCCGACAAAGTGAAAATCGACCTGTCCAGGAAAACGAACCTCCAGTACGCGACGGTCTACGCGTTCGCGGAATCGCCCAAGACCCCCGGCCTGTACTGGGCCGGCACCGACGACGGCAACGTCCAGATGAGCCCGGACGGCGGCACGACCTGGGTCAACATCACGGCTCAATTCTACGACGCGGCGGGCAACCCCAAGAAGGGTGTCAAGGGCGACCGCATCCCCTTCGACCGCTGGGTCAAGCGCGTCGTGCCTTCGCGTTTCGACGAGAACGTCTGCTACGTCGCCTTCAGCGGCTACCGGACGCATAACGAGGACAAGACGTGGGTGTTTGCAACCCGCGACAAGGGCAAAACATGGGAGGACCTGTCGGACGCGATGATGAACCCGCTCTTTGACCTGGAAGAAGATCCCGACAACGCCAACGTCCTCTATATGGCCGGAGACAACGGCATTTACGTGAGCCTGGATAAGGGCAAGACCTGGACGGCCTTCTCGACTTCGGCCCCGAACGTGATCGTCCGCGACGTGGCCATCCAGAAACGCGACCGGGAGATGGCCATCGCCACCTACGGCCGCGGGTTCTATATCGCCGACATCGGACCGCTCAAGGAGTTCAAGCCCGAAACCTTCCAGAAGGACGCCGTCCTCTTCGACATCAAGGAGACCATCCGCTGGAACCGCCTGGAGATGGGCGGCGAGCAGTACGGGGAATTCGCCAAGGTCGATAATCCGCCGATCGGAGCCGCCGTCTATTACTGGCTCAAGGCCGAGCCGAAGTCCGTCAAGGTGACCGTCAAGGACCTCGAAGGCAACCTGATGCAGGAAATCACGGGCACGGCCAAGAAGGGCCTCCAGAAAGTGTTCTGGGGGCTCACCCGGCGTCTGCCTCAGGGACAGGACCAGCCCGGGATGATGGGCGGCGGCGGCCGCTTCGGCCGGGGGCTTCAGGCCCCGGCGGGGACCTACAAGGTGGTCCTGAACGTCGACGGCAAGGACGTCGAGACGAAGAACCTGGTCGTCAAGCCCGACCCCCTGGTCGGGAACGTGAACTGAGAGCGGGCTGAGTCCGCCGGTGCCCCCGGGGTCGGGCGGCAGGTGCGGAGCCCTGAGGAGGAGTCGGTGAAAAATTCCGCGCGCCGATCGACGACGATAATCTGCGGGGCCGTCCTGCTGGCGGCCCTTTCGGCCGCTCCGGGCCGGGCCCAGACCGGCCGGGGCGTCATGGGCCTCATGCCTGTCCCGGAAACGATGACCGTCCAGGCGGGGAAATTCCGCGTCGACGAAAACCTGGACATCCTGGGGCAAGGGCCGGCCAGCCCGCGGGCCTTCAAGGCCGCCGCCCGTTTCATGTCCCGCCTGAGCGGCCGGACGGGGCTCTTCTTGAAACAAGATTTTCTCGAGGTCCGCTCGGGCGCCCCGAAGGCCGCCGTGGTTTTCCGGTATTCGACCATCGGAAAACTGCAACCGAACGACGATGAATCCTATACCCTCGCGGTCCAGCCGGAGGGCGTCGTCCTCGAAGCGGGGACGGACGTCGGCGTCCTCCGCGGGCTGGAAACCCTGCTCCAGCTCCTGAGCGCCGACGAGGCCGGCTACTATTTTCCGTGCGTGGCGATCCAGGACAAGCCGAGATTTACCTGGCGCGGCCTTCTTGTCGACGCCGGGCGCCATTTCGAGCCCGTGGACGTCATCAAGAGAAACCTCGACGCCATGGCCGCCGTCAAGCTGAACGTCTTTCATTGGCACCTGACGGAAGACCAGGGCTTCCGGGTCGAATCCAGGGTCTTCCCGAAGCTCCACGAGCTCGGTTCGGACGGGATGTTCTACACCCAGGACCAGATCCGGGACATCATCCAATACGCCGCGGACCGGGGCATCCGGGTCATGCCGGAGTTCGACATCCCGGGCCATTCCACGAGCTGGCTCGTCGCCTATCCCGAGTACGCCAGCGCGCCCGGTCCGTACGCCATCGAACGGCATTTCGGCGTCTTCGGCCCCGCCTTCGATCCGACAAACGAGAAGGTGTACGTCTTTTTCGACAAGTTCTTCAAGGAGATGGCGGGCCTGTTCCCGGATCCCTACATCCACATCGGGGGGGACGAGGTCAATCCCGACCAGTGGAACGGGAGCCGGCCGATCCAGGCCTTCATGAAGAAGAACGGTCTGGCCAACAACCACGCCCTACAGGCCTACTTCAACACCCGGATCCTCAAGATCCTGACCAAGCACGGAAAAAAGATGGTCGGCTGGGACGAAATCTTCCAGCCGGGCCTGCCCACCAACATCGTCATCCACTCCTGGCGCGGGACGCAGGCCTTGGTCGACGCCGCCCAAAAGGGTTACCAGGGGATCCTGTCAAACGGTTATTACATCGACCTTTGCCAGCCCGCCGTCGAGCATTACCTGAACGACCCCATCCCGGCCGGATCGCCCCTGACGGACGCTCAAAAGGCCCTGGTCCTCGGGGGGGAAGCGACCATGTGGGGGGAGATCGTCACGCCCGAATCGATCGATTCCCGGATCTGGCCGAGAACGGCCGCGATCGCCGAGCGTCTCTGGTCCCCGGCGTCTGTCAATAATGTCGATGACATGTACCGGCGGCTGGCGCTCATAGAGGTGGACCTCGAAGAGCTCGGACTGACCCATTTCAAAAATCAGGCCATGATGTTCCGGCGGCTGGCCGGGACAACGGCCATCCAGCCGCTCAAGGTCCTGGCGGAGGCCACCGAACCGCTGAAGAGCTATGAGCGGCACAGCCAGGGCATCACCTACACTTCGCTCTCGCCTTATAGCCGGTTCGTCGACGCCTGCTTTCCCGAATCGCTCCCGGCCCGGGCCTTCCGCGTCAAGGTCGATCGTTACCTCGAAGGCAGAAGCCCTGCGCTGGCCGAGGAGCTGAGTGCGACGCTCGTCCGTTGGAAAAACAACCACGCGCTCGTTCTTCCTCTGATCGCGGCTTCCCCGGCGCTTCGCGAGATCGAAACCCTGTCTCAGGCCCTCGAATCGGCGGCCGGGTCGGGGCTCGAAGCCTTGAACGCCCTGACCTCGCGAACGGCGGCGGACAAGGGCTGGCTGGAGGGCCAAAAACAGCTGTTGGCCGAAGCCAAGAAACCCAAGGCCCACTGCGATCTGGCCATCGCCGGCGCGGTCGAGAAGCTGGTGGAGGCCTGCGCGGGCGCGGGGAAATAGCCTCCATCATGGCGCTTTCCTACGAGATCGTCAGGGTCCGGAAGGACTTCGACGTCGGGAGCCCCCCGGGCGTGTGGCGCGCGATCCCGGCCCTGAATATCGGACATTACCTCTGGATGAAGAACGGCTATGAGCCCCCGGTCGAAGTCCGGGTGTGCACATCGGAACGCTATCTCTACGTCAGGTTCGACGTCCTGGAAAAAAGGGTGCGGGCGCGTTTCACGGGCTTCCAGGACCCCGTCTACAAGGACAGCTGCGTCGAGTTCTTCGTGGACGTGTTTCCCGGCCTCAAGCTCGGCTACGTCAATTTCGAGGCCAACGCGGCCGCAGCGTTTCTTATCGCCTTCGGCCCCGACCGGCATCAAAGGCGGCCGCTCCGGAAAGAGGAGCTTCACGGATTCCAATCGTCGTCGTCCATCAAAGGCCCCGTGGACGGGGACATCCCCGCCGGGTCCTGGGCCTTGGCGTATAAGGTCCCCCTGGATCTGTTCCGGAGACTCTATGGCCGCGAAGTCCGGCCGGGACATCGGGCCGCCGGAAACTTCTATAAGTGCGGCGACGAAACCGAATTTCCGCATTACGGAGCTTGGAGCCCGGTGGGAACGCCCGAGCCGGACTTCCACCGGCCCGAGTTTTTCGGCGCCCTGACCTTCGCCAAGCGATGAGCGCCGACGACGGAAAGGGGCCGGCCAATCAATGGTATAATGCCATCATGCTCCCGGGCCGGCGGTTCGCCTTCCTCTTACTCCTGGCCGGCTTGGCTGCCCTCCCGGAGCCCGCCTTGGCCGGAAACCTCGCCCAGGACCGTTCCCCGCTCACCGTCACCGACAACCTCGGCCGCCGGGTCGAAATCCCCGCGAGCGTGGGCCGGATCGTCTCGCTCGAGCCCGAGGTCACCAGGATTATCGTCGCCCTCGGGGGAGGGGACAAGCTCGTGGGGTTGGATTTTTTCCTTCGGCACCACGACCACCTCTTTCCGCTGTTGTTCCCGGCGGGCGCCGCATTGCCGGTCGTTTCGAACCAGGGGCAAGACCCGAATTACGAACTGGTCCTCAAGCTCCGGCCCGACGTCCTGTTTTCGTCGCCGTCGGAATTTCAGGCCACGGAAACCATTCAGAACAAGCTCCGCACGCCGGTGGCGGCCCTGGCCTCGGCCGGAAAATTCGAGAACCTGTTGGACGAAATGGGGACCGTCGGCCGGATCATCGGCCGCGAAGACCGGGCCCGGGAGCTCACGGATTATTTCCGGAACAAGGTCGCGACCGTGCGCCGCGCTTTGCGCGACGTGCCGGCGGGGACAGGGCCCCGGGTGTATCTGTCCTTCTGGGGGTCTCTGATCCGGACTCCCGTGTCTTATGAACCCGTCGACGCGGCCGGCGGGACCAACTGCGCGGCGGGTCTTCTCCCGTCCTACCTCGGGGCGGCGGGCGCGACGGTCCCGCTCGAGCAGATCCTCCGCTGGAATCCGGATGTCATCCTCGTCCATGGGAACTATCGTCCGCAGGAGCGCGCCGTGACGGTCGAAGGCATACTGCGCGATCCCCGGCTGGCCTCCCTCAGGGCCGTGAAGGCGGGACGCGTTCATTATACGTTCGGTTTCTGGTACTGGTGGGACCCGGCCCTGGTCCTGGTCGAAACGCTCTACCTGGCTCGGCTTTTTTATCCCCGGGAATTCCCGGCGTTCGACCTTGAGAAAGAAGGGAACGAAATCTTCCACGAATTCTACGGCGTCGGCGGCGCCTTCACGGCGCTCTCCAAGGTCCTGAACTGCCATGAGTGGGTCCGCAACTAAACCCCCCGGCTGGATCGTCTGGGCGGCCTTTCTCCTCCCGGTCATCTTGGTTCTTCTTTCCCTGAACATCGGCTCCTACCACATCCCTCTGCGCGATGTCTGGACCACGATCGGCCGCGCGATATCGCCGGGCGCAGGCGCGGCGCCTTCACCGTACGCCGATATCCTGTTCAGGATCCGGCTGCCCCGCCTTCTGCTCGCGCTGTTCGCCGGAGCGGCGCTCTCCGTGTCCGGAGCCTCCCTCCAGTCTCTCTTTCGGAACCCCCTGGTTTTTGAATTCAGCCTGGGCATCTCCTACGGCGCCGCGTTCGGAGCGGCCCTGTCGCTGGTTTTCCTGGGAAAGGGCTTTCCCCCGCAGCTGGCCGCGTTTGTCTTCGCCGTGCTGGCCGTTCTCCTCGTCCTCGTCATCGCCGGCAAGTCGGCCTCGCAGATTATCCCCATCCTTCTCTCCGGCGTCATCGTCTCCGCGCTCTTCCAAGCTCTCCTTTCCCTGGTCGAGTTTTTCGCCAACCCGTACGCCTTGCAGTCCCTCATTTTCTGGCTCATGGGCAGCCTGGCCGGCGCGGTCTGGGGAGACCTGGCCATGACCCTCCCGATCATCGTGCTGGGGATCGCCATCCTCATCCTTCTCCGCTGGCGCCTGAACGTTTTGTCCCTCGGCGACGAGGAAGCGCGGGCGCTCGGAGTCAACGTCAAATGGGAAAAGATTCTGGTCATCACGGTCGCCACCTTGACGACGGCGGCCGCCACGTCCGTGACCGGGGTCATCAACTGGATCGGGCTGATCGTTCCGCACCTCGTCCGGATGATGGTCGGCCCGGACAACCGCAAGGTCATCCCCCTCTCGGCGGCCTTCGGGGCGAGCCTTCTCATCCTGGCCGACGACATCGCCCGCAGCGCCGCCTCGTTCGAGATCCCGATCGGCATCCTGACGAGCGTCGTCGGCATCCCCTTCTTCATCATTCTCCTCCGGCGCTCCGGAAAGGCCTGGTTATGAACATCCGCGTCGAGAACCTGGCGTTTTCCTACGAGGATTTCCGGCTCGAGATCGGCTCCCTGATCTTCGCCGAAGCGCGCGTGACGTCGATCGTAGGCCCCAACGGCGCCGGCAAGTCGACCTTCCTGAAGTGCGCCGCGTCCGTCCTCGCGGCTCCCCGCGGCTCCGTGTTCGTGGATGGCAAGGATTTGACGGCTCTCCGCGGCAGGGAACGAGCCAGGCTTGTCGGCTATGTCCCCCAGGAGCCGTCGTTCACTTTTAACTATACCGTCCTGGACTTCGTCCTGACGGGGAGGGCCGCGTTCATCCCGGCCTTCTCCTCGCCCGCGTCCCATGACTTTCGCCTGGCCGAGGACGCTCTTCAATATGTCGGTCTCTCCGGGCGAATCCGCCGTCCGTTTCTCGAGCTCAGCTCGGGGGAGAGACGGCTGGTCCTGATCGCCCGGGCCCTGGCCCAGGGGCCGGAGGTCCTTCTCCTGGATGAGCCGACGTCCTTCCTTGACCCCCGCCACGAAGTCGAGACCATGGCGCTTTGCCGGAGGCTGGCGGAGGACAAGAAGAAGACGGTCGTGGTCACCCTCCATAACTTGGAGATGGCCGTCAAATACTCCGACGCCATGGTCTTCATGAAGGGCGGCAAGGTGGTCGCCGCGGGCGCTCCCGGGGACATCCTCAGCGAGTCCCTCCTCCGGGATGTCTACGATCTGGACATAAAGATCGTGGAATGCGCCGGCCAGAAGTTTTTCGTAAAGTGAGCGGCGAAGCCCTCCGGCGCCGGGTCGTGGGACTGCGGCGGCCGGGACGGGCTACTCGATGATGAACCAGGTCCTCTGGCCGGGACCGAGCCGGACCGGGATTTCGACCCGGAAAAACCGGTCGAGGGAGTAACGCCGGCCCGGGTCCCCGCGTTCTCCGATCTTGGCGAATTCGGCGATCCCGGTGTAGTAAAGCGGCAGGGTCCAGTTTGCGGAGATCGTTCCGCCGGTGGGATTATAAACGACGGCCAGCCCTTTGGTTTTGAGGCCCGGGTTGACGTGGAGAATGCCGTCCAGCGACCGGCCGTCCGGCCGTCTCACGTGGACGATGTCCGAGTCCAGGATGTCCCGCCGGGATTTGTAGATCTCGACCCATTCCTTCACCGCGCTCTTGGTCGTGTCCGTGTCGAAGAGACGGGTTCCCCGGTAGCAGGCCTGGACTCCGGCCAGGAAATTCTGGGCCAGGTGGGCTCGATAGAAACCCAGATGCGCGGACAGCGGTTCGATGGTCGCGGCCTCGCCTCCGCCCTGGTACTGGACAAGGGGCACGAACATCCAACCCATGCTCGGCGTCTTTTGCCAGGTCCCGTCGAAAATATTCTGCCGGCCGAGGATGACCTGCCTCTCCCGGGGAAGAGACCAGTTGACCTCCCGGTAGCCCATCGCGGTCTTATTGGATCCGGAAAGAAAATACCAGTCGGGGACGTTGAGGAAGATCCCTCGGGCGCGGCACCATTTGTAGAATTCCGTGATCCGGCGCCATTGGCTCCACTGGGAATCCGCCAGCCCGCGGTGGCCGGGATGAGTGGTCGAGGCGCACAGGTCCCCGGGGTAGGAGCCGTCGTGTTCCAGCATGTCGAACCCGGTCTTTTCGAAGAAGTTCCTGAGCTTCCGGAAATAGTCGCGCCCCCACCGGCTCTCGAGGCAGGGCGAGGCGCCGAATGCCGCACCGCCGGGTTTGCCCGTCTTCGGGTCGATGACGTCGGTGTCATCGTCGATGCGCCTCGAGGCCAGCAGCGAATAGCCGCCGATCTCGATGCCGCGGCCGTGGGCGTAGTCCGCGGCCTCCTTCATCTGGGCGAGGTAGGCCGGGTCCTCGTTCTCCATGTCCAGCCCGCTGCCGAAGCTCAGAATGACCATCTCGAATCCCGTCTCCGCGCATTGGTCGACGGCCGCGCGGATCACGGAAAGGTCGGAGGACTTGAGGTGCATGAAGATGGGGTTCTCGGTGACCCACGGGGCGATCGTCCGGTACATGCGCCTCAGCGACAGACCGCGCCGTTCACGGTCCGTGGAGTCGAAGAGAAGCTCCCAGGTCGTGAAGGTCTCGAACGACGCTCCGGCGGCGATGTCCTGGTCGGGCCCGACGGGGGGCCTGGACTCGAGAAGGCAGGGGGTTTGGAGGAGCCAATTGACCTGGGACGTAAAGGCCGGGTCCGGAAGCCAGAAGGTCGTTCGGGCGGCCGTCTCCGGCGAATCGGCCAGGAAGGCGTAATCGCTCTCGACATGGAGGCCGGGCGGGTCCCAGGCCAGCGGCGAATTGACGGCCGATTCCGGCTCGACGACGGCCAGGACCTCGCTGACAAAGGAATTCAGCCGGACGGCGGACGGGCCTTCGTTCCTGATGACGATCCGTTTGGCCAGAAGCGGGATCCCGTCGTAAAGTTCGTAAACGACGGAGACCGAAAGGCCGGGAAGGACTCCCGGCGGCGGGTCGAAGTTCATCGTGAGCGTGATGCCGGCCGGGGGCCAGGGCCTCCCTTCGCTGCGCCTGGTTCTTTTCCAAGGGAACCTCGCCCGGACAGGTCCCGTCGCGTAATCGCGGAACCTGAAGGCCGACGGCGCGGAAGTCATCCGCTCCAATGTTCCGCCATCGAGGTAGGCCTGCTCGACTTGTCCTTCAAGCCCGCCCACCGGCCAGGTCTTCCCCTCGATGACCAGCTCGGCTTCCGGCCGGACCGCCCGGAGGACGGCCTCTCCCGTGGCCAGGTTTCGATAGTCGACCGTCGCCGCGTTGGGGGTTAGACGAAAGGTCCTCCGGATGAGGCCGTTTGTAAGATGGAGCGTCGCGGCCCCGTCCGCGGTTTCGACCCCGGCCTTGAATGAGCCCGGCGAGAGGAGCCAGTCCGGGGACGGGGACCCCGGGCCCGAGTGGCGAGACGCATCCCGCGCTCGCGGGGAACAGCAGAGGACGGCGAGGCAGGCCGCCAGGGCGAGCAGCGTGAAGGATGTCTTTTTCATGGGCGCACCCCCGCGATATGTGAGGTTGTCAGCGTTTCTTGAATGGCGACGAGACCCGGTCGAGCTCGGCCAGGTCTTCGCCGGACAGGCGGAAAAACATCGCGGCCGTGAGGTCGGGCACCTGTCCGGCCCGGCTGGCTCCCGGGATGGCCACAACGGCCTCGCCGTGAAAGGTGATGAGCCAGTTGAGCGCCACCTGGGCGGCGGTGGCCGCGTATTTCGGGGCGACCCGGCGAAGGGCTTCGATGACCGGCCGGCTTTTCTCGAGCCCTTTGGGCTTGAACGCGGACATGTGCTTCCGGAAGCCCGGCCGCCGGCGGACGAGCCCGGGGTCGTCGTGGAAAGCCCCGCTGAGGATCCCCTGGGCGAGGGGGGAGTAGGCGATGATCGCGATACCTAAGTCCCTGGCGCTCTCGAGGACACCGTCCGTCTCGATGCTCCGGTCGAGCAGGCTGTACCGGACCTGGTTCGCAACAAGGGGAAGCCCGAGGCCCCGGAGCCCCCGTTCGGCCCTCTCCATCTGCTTCCTGGAATAATTGCTCACCCCGATATAGCGGACCTTTTTCTCGCGCACGAGGCCGGCCATGGCCCTGACCTGGGATTCGATCGACGAAAGCGAATAAGGATTATGGATCTGGTGGAGGTCGATGGGGTAGGGGGCCAGGTTCCCGAGCCGGACGCCGATCGTCGCGCCGATCGACGAGGCCCTGCGCAATAGCGGATTCCATTTTGTGGCGACGATGACTTCGCCCGGGGCTTTGCCCAGCTCCCGCAGGGCCCTGGACAGGGCCCTCTCCGATTCTCCGCCGCCGTAGGCCTCGGCCGTGTCGAACCAGTTGATGCCGCCCTCCAATCCGCGCGCGATGATGGCCCGGATCTCGGTGTCGTCGAGGGTCGCCCAGTAGTTCCCGACCAGCCCCTTGCCCTTGCTGAATTGCCAGCATCCCAGCCCGATGGGGGTGACCAGGAGGTCGGACCGGCCCAGCCGGCGGGCGGCGTTAGGTTTGGAAGGGGGATTCACCATCGCCGGGTCGTTTCCGCTATTTCAGTTTTTCCTGGCCTTTGAATTCCCGGTAGGGGCTGAAGTAGGCGAGCGTATCCCGGTCCTCGTCTGTCAGCGTCCCTTGGGCCAGCCGGGCGAGAAGTTCACCCAGGCCGGGGCCGAGCATAAAGCCCTGGCCGCACATGCCCACCGCGAGGATAAAGCCCGGCAGTTCCTTCGCGTTTCCGACGATGGGGAGGCCGTCGGGCGTCATGGGGTACAGGCCGCGCCAGGTCCGGCGGACGCGGAGGTTCCGGAGACGGGGGATAATATCCACCATCCGCCTGGCGACCATGGGCAGGAACGAACTCGTCTCCCGGACATCCTGCCCCCAGATGGAGGGCGAGGGGGTGATGCAGAAAATCACCTGGCCGGTGCTGTGCTGGTAGAAATAATAATTCGCCGAGCCTTCGGCGGGACGGATATCCACGATCATAGGCTCGAGAAAACGGGCCACGGGCTCGGTGACGGCCGCTTCGTGGGAATCGGGCGTCACGGGGATATTCATGCCGGCCAGGCGGGCCACGGCGGCGCCGGACCCTCCCGCCGCGTCGATGACCGTGCCGGCCCCATAGTCCCCCCTGTCCGTCCGGACGCCGGCGACGCGGCCTCCGGCCGTGACGAGGCCGGTGACCTTTTCGCCGAACTTGAACTCGGCGCCGAGCCTGCGGGCCCGCGTGAAGAAGGCGTGGGCCGCAAGCAGGGGAGAGGCATTTCCGTCCCCGGGCGACAGCGTGCCGCCGATGAGGCCGTCCGGATTGAGGTCGGGGACCGACTCGAGCAGTTCCCTTTTGTCGAGCCAGTCGATGCTCAGCCCGTGGGACTTCTGGAAAGGCAGGAGCGCCTTCAGGCTCGTTTCCTCGTCTTCCCTGTAGGCGACGAACGCGTAGCCGCCCCTGTACCACTCGATCTTGTCCCCGAAGCGCTCTTCCCAAGTCGAGAAGATCTGGAGGCTCCGGAGGCAAACCCGGATCTTGGCCGGGTCGGAATGGGTGGCCCGCAGCCCGCCGATGGCCCTCTTGTTCGACCCCTGGCCGACGCTCGGCAGTTCGTCGATGACCAGCGTCCGGAGGCCGGCCCCAGCCATGGAACAGGCGGCCGGCGCCCCGACGCTCCCGGCCCCTATGATGATGACGTCGAAGGATGTCTTCGCGGCCATGACGTCACTCCTCCCTGTCGTCGAGGCCGGCGAAGAGGCCCAGGGGGACTTCCACAAACAGCGGCCGCTTCGGCTGGTCGACGATATCCGGCTCCGGGACGCCTTCCTCCCGGAGCAGGCGGTGAATCAGGGGCGTACAGGTCTTCGCCCCGCAAGGCCCCATGCAGGCCCTGGTCACGGCCTTGATTTCGTTGATATCGCGGACGCCTTCCCGGACGAGCTTCCTGATCTCGCCGGCGGTGACCCGCTCGCAGCGGCAGACGATCGTATCGTCGAGAGTCCGCTCGACGTAACGGTCCATGGGGTCGCTCTCTATTTCGGCCTGAAGGCGGATGCCGGCGATCTTCTTGGCGTATTCCCTGGGCGCCCGAACTTTGACGATGACGGTCCGGTCGTTGGCCTTGATGGCCTTGACCGCGGCCACCTCGACCCGGCCCAGGGCCTCGCCCTCCGTGTCCTCGACCACGACGGAATCTCCAACTTTGAGCGTCTCCTTGAGAAACTCGAGGGGGATGGCCACCGTCGGAAATTCCCCGTCTTTCCTGTAGTCGACCAAGGTGATGGCCAGCCCGGGGCAGACCGCCACGCACTTCTCGCATCCAGAGCAGCCTTGGCCGTCCCTGTTGGCCAGGAACGTGGGCAGCAGACGGATATCCGTTTCCTCTATTTCGATCAGCTTATTCGGGCAGACGGCCGTGCACGGGTCGCAGGGGATTTCCTGGTTGCAGTGGAGCACGGGAAAAACCCCGTTCTCGCCGGCGGGCGTCGCCTCGGGGACCGTTCGCCCCGGCTTGGATTTCAGGATGTCCGAAGTCCTGTACCAATCCGGCGAGATCTCCCCGACGTCCCGGCCGAGCGTCCTGGCGACCTCGAGGCCGCGGATCTTGCCCGAAAAGATGGCCGCGGACGCCTCGGCGATCTCCTCTGCGTCGCCGGCGGCGAAAACGCTCAGGCCGAACTCGCGGGCCTTATGGTAAAACTCGTCGACGGGATCGAGGCCCACGGCGATCAGGACGGTGTCGCAGGCGAAAGACTTCTCCGTCCCGGCGACCGGCCGGAATCGTTCGTCGACCCGGGCGATGGTCACGGATTCGACGCAGTCTCCGCCGTTCGCGCTGAGCACCGTGTGGGAGGTATGGATCGGGACGCCGAGCCGGGCCAGCTTGTCGCGGTGGACTTTGTAGCCTCCGCATTCCGGCATGACCTCGACGAGCCCCGCGACCGGGATCCCGGCTTGGAGCGCGTGATACCCCGCGATGAGGCCGACGTTCCCCCCGCCGACGATGAACAGGCGGCTCGTGGGCTTCACCAGGTCGCGGTTGACAAGCGTCTGGAAAGCCCCGGCGCCGTAGACCCCTGGCAGGGTGTTCCCCGGGAAGGCCAGGTTCTTTTCCCGGGCGCCGGACGTCACGAGGAGGGCCTCCGGCACGACGTTGACGTATCTTTTGCCTTCGACGAGGACGCCGACCTTCTTATCGCTGAACACCGCCAAGGCGGTGGTCTGGAGCCAGACCCTGAGCGCCGGGAACGACCGGACCTCGCTTTCGAGGCGCGTCGCGATATCGATGCCGCGCGTGCCGGCGTAAACCGCGTCGATGGACCCGAAGAACCGGTGGGTCTGGAGGACGAGTTTGCCTCCGAGCCGATGTTTGTCGTCGATGATCAGGGTTTCGACGCCCCTCCGGCCGAGTTCGATCGCCGCCGAAAGGCCCGCCGGACCGCCGCCGATGATCAGGACCGGGACCCGGATCTCTTCGATATCCTTGAAGGAGGCCGACGGGTTGTGCCCGGAGGAGGCGAGAGGAAGGACCGGGTTACCCTCTGCGGGTGCCACCCTGAGTCCCGGCCGCACGAGCTCCATGCAGGACTTGACCGGGAAGCCGTCGGCCAGGACCAGGCACTGGGCGCATTGCCCGTTGGCGCAGAAAATCCCCTGGGCCGCACCGTCCTTGGCATGATGACCGAAAGTCCGCACGCCGTTGGCGAAAAGGGCCGCGGCGATCGTCTCTCCTTCGCGGGCCGTCATGGGCCGGCCCTGCCAGCTGAAGGAAACATCGACGCGCGGCGGAATGGGCAGGATGGGGTGCTTATCGATGCGGTACACGGCGGGTCAATCTCCTTGGCCTGTCGATTTTGAGATCACGGACCTCCACTCGGTCCTTGCCATCGGTCTCGCAAAGGCGCGTATTATAACACAACGGAATGGCCGATACCACGGCCGCGCGCTTGTCAAATCCGCCCGTGCTTGATACGATGAATTCACCGCCGACGGAGATCCTGTCGAAGGAGGAGGTCCCATGAGAATCACGACGATGGCCCTGGCCTTCCTGATTGTGGCCGTCATCGGCCTGGCCGCGGCTCCCGAAAGGACGGAAAAGCCCGTCATCCAGGGCCGGAACTGGATGGCCATCACCGGCAAGCCCCTGGCCGCGACGGCCGGGGCCATGATATTCATGAAGGGCGGGAACGCCGTGGACGCCGCCTGCGCCATGCTCGGCGCCGTCTGCACGATGCACGACGTCCTGAGCTGGGGGGGCGAGACCCAGGCCCTCATCTACAATCCGAAAAAGGGCCGGGTCATCGGCATCAACGCCCTGGGGGTCGCTCCCAGCGGGGCCACGGCCGAGTTCTATAAAAGCAAGGGCTACGAGTATCCGCCGCCGGACGGGCCGCTCTCGGCGGTGACGCCGGGAACGCCTGGAGGGCTTTGCACCATGCTGGCCGAATTCGGCAGCATGAGCCTCAAGGAGGTCCTCGGGCCGGCCATAACCATGGCCGAGGGATATCCCATCGAGAAAGAGCTCTGCGACAGGATCGAGAAGGACAAGTCCAAGATCAAGCAGTGGCCCTACGCGAAGAAAGTTTTCCTTCCCCATCTCGGCGAGACGTGGGAAGCGCCCAGGCCGGGTGAGGTTTTCCGCCAGCCGGAACTTCTCGAGACACTGCGGCGGCTGGTCGAGGCCGAGCAGAAGGCCCTGGCCCAGGGAAAATCGCGGAAAGAGGCGATCCAGGCGGCCTACGACCGGTTTTACCGGGGGGATATCGCCCGCGAGTTCGTCCGCGGCTCGGCCGAACAAGGCGGCCTGACCACCATGGAGGACCTGGCCGCCTGGAAGGTGCATATCGAGGAGCCCGTGTCCACGAATTACCGGGGTTTCGAGGTCTATAAACTGACGAGCTGGGTCCAGGGGCCGGTGATGCTCCAAGCCCTGAACCTGCTCGAGCCCATGAATCTCAAGGCCATGGGTTACAACAGCGCGGAGTATATCCACGCCCTTTACCAAGTCATGAACCTCGCCTTCGCCGACCGGGATTTCTACTACGGCGACCCTTATGTCCCGCCGGCGGAGCCGCTCAAGGGGCTTCTCTCGAAGGACTACGCGCGGGAAAGGGCCAAGCTCATCGACTGGACCCGGAATAACCCGGATATCGGGCCCGGGGACCCTTACCCCTTCGAGGGAAAGAAAAACCCCTACCTTGGCGATCTTGCCAAATGGTTGAATTGGGGCCGCGAAAAAACGGAATCCCTGACCGCGGCCGAGGCCGAGGCCTTCGAGCGGAGTTTCCGCACGGGTACGACCTCCATCGAGGCCGCCGACAAAGAGGGCTGGGTCGTGTCCGTGACGCCGAGCGGGGCCTGGGTGCCGTGCGTCATCGCCGGGACGACGGGGGTCGGCATGAGCCAGCGGGCCCAGAGCTTTGTCCTCGACGCCACCAAGAACCCCTTCAACGTCATCGAACCGGGAAAGCGCCCCCGGTCGACGCTGACACCGGGGCTCGTCCTCCAGAACGGAAAACCGTATCTCTCGTTCGCGGTCCAGGGCGGCGACACCCAGGACCAGAACCTCCTGCAGTTCTTTCTCAACGTCGTCGAGTTCGGCATGAACGTCCAGGAGGCCTGCGAGGCGGCCAACATCACGAGCTACCAGATGCACGATTCCTTCAACGACCATAAGACCTTGCCGGGCAAGCTCGACCTCAACGAGAAGGTCGCCCCGCCCGTGCGGGACAAGCTCAAGGCCATGGGTTATGTCATTTCGGTCAAGAAGTACACCTCGGGCCCGATCAACGCCATCTATTTCGACCGGGCGCACGGCACGTTCTGGGGCGGGAGCAGCAATTACGGCGAGGACTACGGCATCGGCTGGTGAGCGGGCTTTCAGGGGGCGCCCCCCCGCGAAGAGGATTGACTCCCGTATGGCCAAGCTCTATAGTTATGGACACGCCTCGAACGGGCGGGAGTGGAGGGTTCGTATGCGAAATCTCTTGGTTCCGGGACTTCTTTTTTCCGCGTTCGTTCTCCTGACGTTCATCGCCCCCGGCTCCGGCCAGGGACCGGGCTCATTTTCGAGGACCGTCAGGGTCCCGCCGGCCGCGGTTCCCAATGCGCACTACGTGTCCAACAGGTCCCCGCTGACCGTCAGCCCTCTCGTCAAGCTCCCGATCGGGGCGGTCGAACCGCGCGGCTGGCTCCTGAGCCAGCTTCAGCTCATGCGGGATGGATTCTCCGGCCGTCTCGCGGAAATCAGCCCATTCCTCAAGGACGACAGCGGTTGGATCACCTTGAAGGGAAAAGGCTGGGAGGAGTTGCCTTATTGGCTCAAAGGCTACGGGGACCTCGGCTACATCCTGAAGGACCCCAACATCCGCAGGGAGACCGAGCGGTGGCTGAATTGCGCCCTCAAATCGCAGCAGGCGGACGGCTTCTTTGGGCCGTCCGAGAATAAGACGAGCCGCGACCTGTGGCCGAACATGGTCATGCTGGCCGCCCTCCAAAGCTACTACGAAACGACGGGCGACCGGCGGGTCATTTCATTCATGAGCCGGTACTTCCAGTACGAGTACCACATCCCGGTCGAGAACCTCCTTCCCGGGAGCTGGCAGAAGCTCCGCGGCGGCGAAAACCTCGAGAGTATCTATTGGCTTTATAACCGGACGGGCGAGAACTTCCTGATGGACCTCGGCCGCAGGATCTTCGAACGGACGGCGGACTGGACCTCCCCGATTCTGACCCCGGAGCGTGACAAGGCCTGGGTCGAAAGCTCGTTTTACCACGGGGTCAACATCGCCATGGGCTTCCGGGAACCGGCCGTCTACTCCCAGCAGTCGAAAGAAAGGAAGCACCTCGAGGCCGCCGAGCTCAATTACCGCCAGGTCCTCGATGAATACGGCCAGCAGCCGGGCGGCATGTTCGGCGCGGACGAGAATATCCGCCCGGGCAAAACCGACCCCCGCCAGGGCGCGGAGACGTGTTCCATGGTCGAGTTCATGGCCAGTTTCGAGTCGCTTCTCAGGATCACGGGGGACCCGGTCTGGGCCGACCGGTGCGAGGAGGTCGCTTTCAACTCCCTCCCCGCGTCCATGACACCCGACCTCCGGGGCCTCCATTATCTGACGGCTGCCAACCTCATGTCCTGTGACAGTTCCGGCGACCACGATTTCCAGAACGGCGGAACCCTCGTTTCCTACGATCCCTGGAGCTACCGGTGCTGTCAGCACAACGTCGCCTTCGGCTGGCCCTATTTCGCCGAGCACCTGTGGATGGCGACGGCGGACAACGGGCTGGCCGCGGTCTTTTATGCCCCATCGGCCGTCAACGCGATCGTCGGCGAAGGAACGCGGGTCGGCGTCGCCGAGGACACCGGTTATCCGTTCGGCGACCACGCGGATTTCACGATTTCCACGGACAGGCCGGTCGAATTTCCGCTGTACCTCAGGCTCCCCGGCTGGGCCGGTCAGGTCCGGATCCTGGTCAACGGCGCCGAGCTCACGGGCGAGTTCGCCGGAGGTCAATTCGCCGTGCTTAAGCGTCTCTGGCGACACGGGGACCAGGTCCGGCTCGAATTCCCGATGGACATCAAGGTCGCCCACTGGCCCCGGACCGGCGAGGCCGTGTCCGTCCGCAGAGGGCCGCTCTGGTATTCTCTGAAAATAGGGGAGGAATGGAAGCGCTACGGGGGGACGGCCCAATGGCCGGCCCAGGAGGTCCTGCCCACGACGCCCTGGAACTACGGACTCCTGGTCAACTCAGCGAACCCGGCCGCCACGGTGCGGCTTGCATCCCAGAAAACCCCCGGCTATCAGCCTTTCATGCCGGAGGCCGCCCCGATCGTGCTGAAGGCCCGGGCCAGGCGCATCCCCGGCTGGCAGGCCGAGGGCCGCATGGCGGGCCTCGTGCCGCCGAGTCCGGCCGAGGGCGGGGGGCCTCTCGAGGAGGTCGACCTCATCCCGATGGGCTGCGCCCGCCTCCGGATCACCGTTTTTCCGACCGTCAGGAAATAACCGCATTTGCGGCCTCGACATAAGCGAATCATCAAGGAGGAGGGAAGAGTGATCAAAGAATTCAAGGAGTTCGCGCTCCGCGGTTCCGTCCTGGACATGGCCGTGGGCATCATTATCGGCGCCGCCTTCGGGGCGATCGTCTCGTCGCTCGTTTCCGACGTCCTCATGCCGCCCTTCGGGCTTCTCCTCGGCCGCGTGGACTTCTCCAATTTGTATGTCGTGCTCGCGACCGGGAAAATTGCCGGCCCCTACGCCTCGCTGGCCGCCGCCCAGCAGGCCGGCGCGGTCACCGTCAACTACGGAATGTTCATCAACAAGATCATCAGCTTCCTGATTGTCGCCTTCGCCCTCTTCCTGATGATCCGAAGTATGAACCGCATGCAGAGGAAGGCCCAGGCCGTTCCGGCCGAGCCGACGACCAAGGAGTGCCCGTTCTGCTTCACGCAGATTCCGATCAAGGCCGTGCGCTGCCCGCACTGCACGACGGAACTGAAGAAATAGGCCGGATCGGGAGCACAAGCGCGCCGGCGGGACCGAGGTCTTTCCCGGCCGGGCTATTCGGAAAGGCCGCATCGCGAGGAGGGGTATACATGACGAACCATTGTCCGAGGAAGATTCTCGTCCTGTCGCTGGCGATCATCCTGATCGCGGCATCGTGGGGGCAAGGCCAGGAGCCGGACAAGAGCCGGGCCCAGCCGCTCCGGGCGCCCCGGGAGTACACGGGGCACCTGGTCGGCCACGCCCATATCGACCTCAGCTGGCTGTGGCGGTGGGAGGAGACGGTCAACGACATCGCCGTTCAGACGTTCAAGGGAACCCTGGCCCAGATGGCAAAAATGCCGGGCCTGACCTTCGCCCAGAGCCAGCCGGCCGTCTATGAGGCCATGGAAAAGAACTATCCCGCTCTCTTCGAGGAGATCCGGGCCAAGATCCGGGAGGGGACCTGGTTCCCGGTCGGCGGGATGTGGGCCGAGCCCGACCTCAACATGCCCGACGGCGAAGCCCTGGCCCGCCAGCTCCTGTACGGCAAACGCTATTTTCTGGACAAGTTCGGCGTCGACGTGACGGTCGGTTGGAACCCCGACGCCTTCGGCCACAACTGGCAGCTTCCCCAGATCCTGAGCAAGGCCGGCATTCGCTATTATGTTTTCGAACGATGCGCGCCGGAGAAGAAGCCGTTTTTCTGGTGGGAAGGCAAGGACGGGTCCCGCGTGCTGTGCCACGTGCCCCAGGGGTGGTACCTCGTCAATTTGAAGGACGGTCTCAACGAGGTCCTCAAGGATGCATCCACGCAGACGCCCGTCAGGGACTTCCTGATCCTCTACGGTGCCGGCGATCACGGGGGAGGCCCCCGGGACTCGGATGTGGCGGCCATCGAAAAATACAGGAACGACCCCAACCATCCCAGGATGGTTTTCTCCGATCCGGCGAGCTATTTCAAAAAAATCGAAGGGTCCGGCGTGGATTTTTCCGTGGTCCGGAAAGAGCTCAATTTCACCTTCCCCGCCTGCTACACGACCCAGGCGGCAACCAAGAAATGGAACAGGACGACGGAAAGCCTCCTGCTTCAAGCCGAGCGCTTTTCCGCCCTGGCTGTGGCCGCGGGGTTCCGGGACTACTATCCCGAAAGGGACATCGACGAAGCCTGGAAGACCGCGCTGCGTAACCAATTTCATGACATCCTCGATGGATCGAGCATCGGTCCGGTCTACGAGGAATCCGGCCGGTTCTATCGTGAGGCCCAGTCGAGAGGGCAGAGGGCCCTGGATTTCTCATTGGAGACCATATTGAACGCGGCGGACACGCGGGGGAAGGGAATCCCGCTCGCGGTCTTCAATTCCCTCTTCTGGTCCAGGACCGAGCCGGTGACGGCCGAGGTCAACCTGCCCAAGGGGACGGAGGGGGTCACGGTGCTGACGCCCGACGGGAAGCCGGTGCCGGTCCAGATTTTGGAAAAGAGGGCCGATGGCGACAGGGCCAGGTTCCGGGTGACCTTCATGGCCTCGGACGTTCCCTCTTTCGGCTATAGGATTTACCGGGCGACGGGCGCGGCCCAGCCCGTCGAAGGCGGGACCTCCGGGTCAACGCTTTCGGTCAGCGCTTCGGCCATGGAGAACGCCTTCTTCCGGATCGCGGTCGACCCGAAGACGGGCTGGATTACGAGCCTCTACGACAAGCGCCTGAACAGGGAAATGTTTTCCGGGCCCGCGAATGTCCTCCAGGCCATCGCCGATGAGCCGGAATCCATGTCGGCGTGGGAACTGGGGCTCAAGGGAGCTCCCGAAAACATCGGCGCGGCCGGGGCGTCGGTCGAAATCGTGGAGAAGGGGCCCGTGCGGGCCATCCTCCGCGTAAAGACGCCCTTCCGGCATTCCTTGTTCGTGCAGGACCTGATCCTTTATGCGGACCTGGCCCGGCTGGACGTCCGGATGACTATCGACTGGCAGGAGCGCAACCTGATGATCAAGGCCGCCTTCCCGCTGAACCTGAAGTCCGGTCAGGCGGAATTCGAAATCCCGTTCGGCTCCATCACGCGTCCGGCGGACGGCACCGAAGTCCCGGCCCTCCGCTGGGTCGACCTCTCGGAACCGCCGTCCGGAGCGGGCCTGAGCCTCCTCAACGACTGCAAATACGGCTTCGATGTCAAGGACGCGACGTTGCGGATGTCCATCGTCCGCGGGGCCACCTCTCCCGATCCCGAGGCGGATCGGGGCCGGCACGAGCTCCTCTATTCTCTTTATCCTCACGCGGGGACGTGGAAAGAGGCGGATACGACGCGCCGGGGCGCCGAATTCAATAACGCCCTCATCGCCAGGACGGGGATGACGCACCCGGGGACACTGGCGGCGGAACGGTCATTCATCGCGGCCTCCCCGGCAAACGTCGTCCTATCCACCCTCAAGATGGAGTCCGGGTATAACAGCCGCAACCTTATCCTCAGACTTTATGAGACGTTCGGGAAGAAGACTGAGGCGAAGATTTCCTTTCCTTGGCCCGTCCAGGCGGAGGAAGTCGACCTCATCGAAAGACCGGTGAAAGGCGCCGCCGTCCGGTCGTCTCAGGGAGCGGCCAACGAAATTTCCGTTCCCGTCGGACCCTATGAGATCAAGACGCTGAAGGTGGTGCGGAAGTAGGGCAGGCCGTCAATCCCCTTGGCGGGATTCCAGGGACGCCATCAGGAGGCCCCCCCGGCTGCCATCAAGAGGCCGCCCTCCGCAGCCTCCTGATGACTGCGGGGATTCAAGCCAGCAGGACCCCCGGCTGCCATCAAGAGGCCGCCCTCCGCAGCCTCCTGATGACTGCGGGGATTCAAGCCAACAGGAGCCCCGGCTGCAAGTCCTTGGAGCTTCAGAACGCTTCCTGGACGGTCATGTAGAATCCTGTCGAGTGCTGGCCCCAGGCGAAATCGAGGCGCAAGTTCGTGCCCTCCCTGGTGTCGAGCTTGAACCGCAGCCCCGCTCCCAGGGAAAACTTGAGGCGGTTAAGCTCGATCTCCCGAATGGTGGGGGCGACATCGCCCAGTCCGGCAAATGCGACCGCGCCGATCCGCTTCCAGATGTGCATCCTGTACTCCGCCTGAAAGGCCAGGAGGGCCTTGTCGCGGTACTGGCCGGTGTAAGTGCCCCGCATGAGATAGGCCCCCCCGAGCATCGACAACTCATAAAACGGAGGGTTGCCTCCCATGTTCCTGACGAAGGCTTGAAGGGCCACCACGTCGGTCTCCCGGACCGGGATGTACGTCCGGAGGTCGAAACGGGAGGCCGAGTAGTGGTAATCGCTGCCGAGCGCCGCGTTATAGAAGTCGGCCACGAACTGGAGATAGCTGCCCCGGCGGGGAAAAAGGACGTTGTCCCTGTCGTCCCAGGTGAAGCTCAGGCCCAGGCCGGAGGTGACGCCGCCCGAGCTCCCGGGGATACTGCCCGAGGCGAGCAGGCCCCCGGCCTCGACCTTCTGGATGATGGTCTTCTTGATCTGGTATTGGATGCCGCCGAAAACGCTTTCGAAAAGTTTCCTTTTGACCGAGAACAGGACGCTTTTCGTCTCGGGAGTGTAGGATTCCGCCGCCGAGGCGGGAACATCGTTGCCGATCCCGTAAAAGGTCAACGGGAACCACTCGTATTGCAGGTTCGCGGACAGAATGAACGCATTGTGCGGCAGGTAGATCTCCGGCTTGAGCCCGAGCTGGATCTGCTTGTTCAGGGTATAGACCATGAGGATCCAAAGCGACGAAGGGCGGGTGTTTTCCTTGTCCCGGCCGAGACGATAATTCAGGACGCCGCCGGCGCCCAAGGCCAGGCGCGTCTCCGGGGTGTAGTAGATGATGGGAAGCATCAAGAGCCGCGGCTTGAACTTCCTGGCCGGATCTTCCGCCTTGGCCGTCGTCTCCTGGCCGGACGTCAATCCTCGGCCGGCCAGGGCCAGAAGCGCCGCGAGAAGCATGGCCGCGCCTCGGAACCGCGCCCGCGACGGGGACCGCGGTGGCCTGGCCATGGCTATGGAATTCCGGCATCCGCTCATCTCAACTCCCTGACTTCTGAACTTATGGCCCCATATCATACAAGCTCGATATCGAAAAGTAAACGGCCGCTCAGGGCGGACGATGCGCCGAACTCCTGAAGCTCCACGGACTTGCGTTTGTGGAATCCCGAGAAGGGGATTGACCGTGACCCGGATTCGGCCTATTCTGCCGGCGAGGCAGGACAGATGACATCCCGGGAAAAGGTGCGCGCGGCCATGGAACTTGGAGTGCCCGAGCGCATTCCCGTCATGTGCCAGATGAGCTTCGGTCATCTCCTCCTCCAGACCGGTCTATCTCCCTCGGCTTTCTGGCATTCGGCCGGCGTCTACGCCGAGGGCCTTCAACGGATGCGGGCCGTCTACGGCTTCGATGGCATCCTGGTCAGCCTGCACGGTCATTCTCCGGATTGGGAGAGTGGAGCCGTCCGGATTATCGCGGACCAGAGCGGGGAGAGGGTTCTTTGGGAAAACGGTGACAAAACATTCTTCCCCGTCGACGGCCTTCCAGTCCATACGCCGGGCCGCCCACAGGAGAGACCTTCGTTCGCGGGCTTCGACCCGGACTCGCTCGCCGGCCGGGCCACGTATATTCCCGTTTCGCCCGGGTTGCGCTTCTCCCTCGATCCGGCCCATCTTTTCGATATTTTCGCGATCGTCCGGAGGGCCGTGGGAAACGAGTTTTCCGTCCACGGGGAAGTGACCTCGCCTCTCGACTATTTCCTGGACCTTTTCGGTTTCGAGCGGGCCATGACGGCCCTCATCGAGGACAGGGACCGGGCGCTGGCGGTGCTGCAAAAACTGACCTCGTCCATCGTCCCGCTCGCCACCGGCATGCTCGGGCAGGGGGCGGACGCGGTCAAAATTTCCTCGCCCTACGCGGGCGCGGGCTTTCTGTCGCCGGGCTTCTACCGGACCTTCGTGCTGCCATTTGAAGGTCGGATCGCCGGGGCGGTCAGGGCGGCCGGCGGGCATGCCTATGTCCACACCTGCGGCGACATCCACGACCGCCTGGAGCTCATGGCGGACTCGGGAGCCTCCGGGATCGAATGTCTCGACCCGCCGCCGCTCGGACGGACGGACCTCGAGGACGCCAAGAGGCGTGTCGGGGGACGGATCTTCATCAAGGGCAATATCGACCCGGTGCATACGCTCCTCGAAGGCCATCCCGAACTGGTCCGGCGGGACGCCCGGCGCCGGATCGCGGCCGGGGGACCCGGGGGCTATATTCTCAGCAGCGCCTGTTCGATCGCCCCCAGGACGCCCCGGGAGAACGTGGCCGTGCTCCGTGAGGCGGCCGAGGAATCCGGGACGGCCTAAGGCGGCCGCCCGGGGCCACCGGCCGTCTCCGGGCCGGCATCGAGGTTGAAAAGGGTCCGGGTTTGGGCTATAGTATTTTTTTTATTCGACGGGTTTTCCAAGTTCGACCAAGAGACCGTTCCCGAGGAGGCTTCGTGCAGAAAATCATCGTGTTGGGTTGCGGCATGGTCGGCCGCGTCATGGCTGCGGACTTGGCCAAAGATTTCGATGTGACCGCGGTCGACGTCAACCGCGCGAATCTGGATAGGTTGAGCGACGCGCCGGTGAAAAAGGTGACCGCCGATCTGGCAGATGGGGGAGCCGTCCGGACGCTGGTCAAGGACTTCGACCTGGCTATCGGCGCCGTCCCCGGTTTTATGGGCTTCCAGACCCTGCGCTCCGTCATCGACGCGGGCCGAAACGCCGTGGACATTTCCTTCTTTCCGGAAGACGCCCTGACGCTGGACGGCCCGGCCCGCGACAAGGGCGTGACCGCGGTCGTCGACTGCGGAGTGGCCCCGGGCATGAGCAACATGATCCTCGGCTATCACGCCGCCCGCATGAACGTCCGCAGCTTCAAGTGCTTTGTCGGCGGCCTGCCGTTCAAGCGGGACTATCCTTTTGAATACAAGGCGCCCTTTTCTCCGGCGGATGTCATTGAAGAGTACATCCGTCCGGCCCGCTACATCGAAAACGGCCATCTAGTGGTCAAGCCGGCCCTCTCGGACACCGAATTTCTCGATTTCCCGGAAGTCGGCACGCTCGAGGCCTTCAACTCCGACGGGTTGAGGTCCCTCCTGAAGACGATGTCCATCCCCAACATGATCGAAAAGACGCTGCGTTATCCCGGCCACGTGGACTACATCAAGGCGCTCCGCGACAGCGGCTTTTTCGGGCAGGACGAGATCGAGGTCGGCGGCCGGAAGGTGAAGCCCATCGACGTCACCTCGGCCGTCCTGTTCAAGCAATGGCAACTCCACGAGGATGACGACGAGTTCACGATCATGCGGATCCTGGTCGAAGGGGAGGAGCAGGGACGCCCCCGGACGTACGCCTACAATCTGTTCGACCGTAAGGACCGGCGGACCGGCTTCTCGTCCATGGCCCGGACGACCGGTTTTCCGGCCACGGCCGTGGCCCGCCTCGTCCTGGCCGGGACGTTCGGCAAGAAGGGCGTCTGCCCGCCCGAGCACGTGGGCGTCGACGAACGGAATTTCCGTTTCGTGATCGACCACCTCCGCGAGCGGAACGTCCTCTACAAACTGACGGGCTGACGCCCGGATAAATCTCCTTGTCCGCCGGGACACCCTGAGATATAATAGCGAATTCTGGCCCCGCAAGATCCGATGTCCGAAGCGACGCATCATCACGAAACCCGGCCCGTCGTCTTCGCTTTATTCCGTAAAATCCCATCCGTCCGAAGGAGGACCCATGCCTGACCGAAAGACTCTCGGCGTCTCCCTGGTGATAATCGCTCTTCTATTGACGCCCCTGGGGTTGTCCGCCCAAGGCAAGACCCAGCCGAAGGGGAAGCCGGCGGCCGCGGCCGCGCCGCTCCCGGCCGGCGACGTCCTGAAGAGCCTGGCCTTCCGGTCCATCGGCCCAACGCGCCAGAGCGGCCGATTCGTCGACTTCGCGGTCCCTCTCCAGCAGCCCAATACCTTTTATGCGGCCACGGGCTCGGGAGGCCTCTGGAAAACCGTGAATAACGGCCAGACCTTCGACCCCATATTTGACAATGAGAACGTCTTTTCCATTGGCGACATCGCCGTGGCGCCCAGCGACCCCAATATCCTATGGGTGGGAACGGGGGAGGCGAACAATTCCCGGTCCACGTACTGGGGTGACGGGCTTTACAAGTCCACCGACGCGGGAAAAACCTGGACGAACATGGGCTTGAGAGAATCCCACCATATCGGCCGGATTATCGTCCACCCGTCGAACCCGGATATCGTGTACGTGGCGGCCCTCGGCCACCTCTTCAGCGAAAATCCCGAGCGCGGCGTCTTCAAAACGACGGACGGCGGGAAGACGTGGGCGAAGTCCCTGGACGTAACGGTCCAGGGGCGGAGCGTCGGCTGCGTCGACCTGGTCATGGACCCGGTCCATACGGATGTCCTCTACGCGTCGGCCTATGACCGCCTCCGGAAACCCTGGACCTACCAGGTCGGCGGTCCCGGCTCGGGCGTCTACAAGACCGTGGACGGCGGCAAAACGTGGACCAAGCTGGCCGGCGGGCTCCCCGGCGGCATGCTCGGCCGCATCGGCCTGTCGCTCTTCCCCAAGAATCCGAACATCCTTTACGCGATGATCGAAAACGCCAATAAACCCGGCATGTCCGACGCCGACCGCTGGCAGGAAATCCTGGACGGCAAGACGAGCCAGGGCATGATCGACGGCGAGATCTACCGCTCCGATGACGGCGGCGCGACCTGGCTGAAGGTCAGCCCCGACAAGAGAAGCATCGGGGGCGCGCCGGGCTATTACTATGGCCAGATCGTGGTCGACCCGTCCGACGATAAAACCGTGTACATCCTGAGCGTAGGGGTGCTGGCCAGCCGTGACGGTGGCAAGACGTGGACGGCCGCCTTCCGTTTCGGCGGCGACAACCACGCCCTTTGGATCGACCCCGGCGATTCGAACCACATGCTCCTCGGGTATGACCACGGCATGGGCTTGACGTGGGACGGCGGAAAGGCCTGGTATCACCCCGACTTCCTCCCCCTGGCCCAGTTCTACGCCATCGATTTCGACATGTCCTACCCGTACCGCGTCGCGGGCGGTCTCCAGGACAACGGCTCCCTCATGGGACCGAGCAATAAACGGAGCAGTGGCGGCGGCCGCATGTATGATTTCGAGGGCCCGGGCGGCCCGGGCGGAGGGGCGCCCATCCGCCTCGAAGACTGGTCCACGGTCGGCGGCGGCGACGGCATGTACAACGTTTTCGACCGCAGGACCAACCGCTATCTCTACAACGAGTCGCAGTTCGGGCCCCTGGGCCGGCTGGACCTCGTAACCGGGGAGAGCAAGAATATCGCCTACCAGAGCCAAAAACCGGACCTCCGGTGGAACTGGTGCGCGCCCATCCTGGTTTCGGCCCACAACAGCGATACGATCTACCATTGCGGGAATATCGTCGTCATGTCGACGAACCGCGGCGAGACCTGGACCGAGATCAGCCCCGACCTCACGACGAATGACAAGGCCAAAATGCCGGCCGAGGGAGGCAAGGGCGGCGACCAGAACGTCCAGTATTGCACGATCGTCTCGTTCGATGAGTCGCCCCTCGTCCCGGGCCTCCTGTGGGTGGGCACGGACGACGGGAACGTCTGGGTCACCCGTGACAACGGCAAGGCCTGGACCAAGCTCAACGACAAAATAACGGGCAACCCCGGGTACTGGGTCAGCCGGGTGGCGGCCTCGAACAGCGACCCCGGCACGGCCTATGTGACGTACTCCGGTTATAGAAACGACGATTTCCGGCCGTTCATTTACAAGACGACGGACTTCGGACAGACCTGGGCGCCGGTCGTCGGCGACCTCGCCGTGGGCCCGGTCAACGTCGTGCGCGAGGACGTCAGGAACCTGAACCTCCTCTTCGCGGGCACGGAGTTCGGGGTCTATGTTTCGCTCGACGGCGGGAAGCACTGGGCCAGGATGAAGAACAATATGCCGACCCAGCCCGTCCATGACTTGAAGATCCAGCCCCGGGAGAACGACCTCATCGTCGCGACGCACGGCCGGGGCGCCTTCATCGCGGGCATCGGGCCAATCCAGGAGCTCTCGCCGGCCGTTCTGGCCGAGGACGCCCACCTGTTCGCCATAAAATCCAAGGTCCGATGGGTGGGGTTCGACAGGGCGAATTCGAGCTCTTTGAACTTCGCCGGGCAAAGCGAGCCGACGGGAATCATCGTCAATTATTATTTGAAGGCCAAACCGAAGGGCGAGGTCAAGATCCAGGTCCTCAAGGGGAACATGGTCATCAACGAGATCAACGGCTCGGGGAACCCCGGCCTGAACAGCGCCGTCTGGAACATGACGGGGCGCCGGGAGCGGACCGCCGAAGAGAAAAAGGCCATGCAGGAGCAGATGCGGCGCATGCAGGAAATGGGTTACGGCGGCAGGGGGGGCGTGGACATCAATTACGCCAATTTTCCCGTCCAGGAGGGCGAGTATAAATTCGTCCTGCTCGTGGACGGCAAGTCCTACACCGGATACGCTTCGATCCTCAAAGATTACTGGTATCAATGATCCATGGGGGGGCAGCTCCGCATGAGGGGACTGCCCCCTTTTTAGGGCCGGAGACGCGACCATGCCCCGATTGACCATCGACGAACTGCGGCAACACGTCGGCCGCTTTCCGAAGGTCGACCTCATCCACAGGCCGACGCCCTTTCGGAAGCTCGAAAACCTTTCGGCCGAGCTTGGCGGGCCATCGATCTACATCAAGAGGGACGACCTGACCGGCCTGGCTTTCGGGGGCAACAAGTCCCGCAAGCTCGAATACATCCTGAGCGACATGCTGGCCAAGCGGGCCGACGTCGTCATCACCTGGGCCAGCGTCCAGTCCAACTGGTGCATGCAGACGGCGGCCGCCGCCCGAATGTTCGGCATCCGGCCCATCCTCATTCTTTTCAAAACCTATGACTCCCCTCCGGGGCCCGATGGAAACCTCCTCCTGGACTACATCCTCGACGCCGATATCCGCGTCAAGGAGGCTTTGAAGGGCAAGGTCGTCAAAGCGGGCCAGGCCATGGACATCCTCGAAGAAACGGCGGCGGAGGTCCGGGCCTGCGGGCTCAGGCCCTACCTTGTGCCCGTGGGCGGGTCGCTTCCGTTGGGGGACATGGAACTGCCCCTGGGGGCCGTCAGCTATGTCGATGCCTTCGCGGAACTCGCCGAGCAGGCCGCGGCCGCCGGGGTGGGTATCGACGCGGTCGTGCATTCGACGGGTTCGGGGGGAACCCAGGCCGGGCTCGTGGTCGGGGCGAAGGCGCTCGCCCCCCGGTGTCGGGTCATCGGCATAAGCGTCTCGGACCAGAAAGAATCTTTCTCAGAGGACGTTCTCAAGATCTCGCGCGCCACCGACTCCGCCCTGGGCCTCGGGCTGGATGTTCGGGCCGGCGACGTCATCGTCCGCGATGAATATATCCGGGAGGGATACGGAATCGTGGACCGCGAGGTCGCCGAGGTCATCCGTCTTGTCTTTCAGCGGGAGGCGATCGTCCTCGACCCCATCTATACGGCCAAAGCCATGGCCGGCCTGATCGACCTCATTAAAAAAGGCGCCTTTGGGAAAACCGAGAACGTGGTCTTTTTCCATACCGGCGGGACGCCGGCCCTTTTTCCCAGCCGCGACAGGATCGTCGAATTGCTGTCGAAGAGCTGACCGCGATCCCTCCGCTCCCTAGCGCCCCGGCTGTTTCAGGTACTTGAGGAACTCGCTGTCCGTGGACAGGATGAGCCAGGTCTCTTTTTCGAGCGCCGTGCGGTAGGTCTCGAGCGTTTTCAAGAACTGATAGAATTCCGGGTCGAGGTTGTAGGCCTGGGCATAGATCTTGGTGGCCTCGGCGTCCGCCTTGCCCTTGGTCTCCTGGGCCTTGCGGTAGGCCTCCGAGATGATTCTCTTGAGCTCCCGTTCTTTTTGACCGCGGATCTCGGCGCTCTTGCCGTCGCCTTCCGAACGGTACTTCGAGGCGATGCGTTTCCGTTCGGCGATCATCCGGTCGAAGACCTTGCGCTGGACCTCGTCGACGTAATTGAGGCGCTTGATCTGGACGTCCTTGAGCTCGACGCCGAACGCGGGCGTGATCTTGACCGCGTTCTCGAGGATGAGCCTGGAGATTTTGTCCCGGCCCGTTTGAATCTTGCCCACGACCTCGGAGAAATCGAGAAGGGCGGCGTCTTCCGTGAGCTCAAAGGCCCGGTTCGACAGCCGGACGATCTCGATGAGGTCGAAGTTGGCCACGACGTTCCGGGTTTCGCCGTCCACGACGTCGTCCAGGCGGCTTTGGGCGCCGCGCTCGTCGCGGACCCTCTGGAAGAACACCAACGGATTGCTGATCCGCCAGCGGCAGTACGTGTCGACCCATATGTATTTTTTGTCTTTGGTCGGGATCTGGTTCGGATCGCCGTCCCATTCGAGCCAGCGCTTGTCGAAATAGTTGGCTTTCTGGATGAAGGGGGCCTTGAAATGAAGGCCCGCGGCGGTCACGGCCCCGCCGATGGGCTCGCCGAACTGGGTGATGATGACCTGGTTCGTCTCGGAGACGACGTAGGCCGAGTCCAGCAGGACGAGCAGGAGGACGAGGGCGGCGCCGACGATGATCAGGGTCTTGGCGGTGGCGTTCACTTCTTCACCTCCTCGCCGAGGTTGAGCAGGGGCACGATATTCTTCTGGTTCTGGTCCAGGATGATCTTCTTGTTGATCTTGGGCAGGATTTCGTTGAGGGCCTCGAGGTACAGCCGCTTCCGGGTCACGACGGGGGCCTTGGCGTATTCCCGGTAGACCGCGACGAAGCGGTTCGCGTCGCCCGCGGCGTTGTTGACCCTCTCGGTGGCGTAACCTTCGGCCGCCCGGAGGGTCTGCTCCGCCTCGCCCGCGGCCTTGGGGATCTCCTGGTTATATTCGGCCCAGGCATCGTTGATCTTCCGCTCCTTCTCCTGGAGCGCCTCGTTTACGTCGTTGAAAGACGGTTTGACAGTCTCCGGCGGGTTGACGTCCTGGAAGATGAGCTGGTTGACCTCGATGCCGATCTCGTACGTATCGCAGAGGGCCTGAAGAAGCAGGCGCGCCTCGGTGGCCAGCCGCTCCCGGCCGACGGTGATGACCTCGTCGACCGAGCTGTCGCCCACGACCCTGCGGACCACGGCTTCGGTCATGTCCCGGAAGGTTTCCTCCGCCGCCCGCATTTTAAACAGGAATTTATACGGGTCCCGGATCTTGTACTGGACGATCCATTCGGCGTCGACCACGTTCAGGTCGCCGGTGAGCATCACGGATTCGGCCTTGGTTTCGGCGTTGTTTGTGAATTCGGAGTTGATACCGGCCCGCACGGTCCGGAACCCGAACTCCAGCTTGAGCTGGCGCTGGACGGGAACCCGCATGACGCGCTCGATGCCGAGGGGCAGTTTCGCGTGCAGCCCGGGATCGGTCGTCCGGACGAATTTTCCGAAGCGCAGAATGACACCCATTTCCTCGGGGGCGACCTGGTAAAATGAGCCCCAGAGGAGCACGACCGCGGCCAGGACAAGGATGGCGGCCTTGACGGCCTTGGCCGGAATTTTCGGCCACTCCATGTTCTGGCCGAATTTCTGAAAAGTGCGAAATTCATCGCTCATCATGTTCTCCAGATGGTTGGATTCAACGCCGGTATCATATCACAGTTCCCGGTTGAGGACGGGCCTTTCATGGATGACCGGGCGGGACGCGAACCGCCGGCGGCTTGACGGCCGGGCTTGCGGCCCGAGATCAGGCCAGGGCCCTGAGTCCCTCCTCGAGGCCGTCGATTGCCAGGTCGTGGACCTCGAGGGGGAGGGAATCCAGGGCGTGGGGCGCCTTGAGGCCGCTGCCCGTGAGGACGAGGACCGCGGGACCTCGCCCGGCCAGGCCGCCTCGATCCCCGAGCTTGACCAAGCCCGCCAGGGTGACCGCCGATTCCGGCTGGCAGAACAGGCCCTCCGAAGAGGCGAGCGATCTCTGGGCCGCGAGCATTTCGGCGTCGGAAACCGAGACGAGGATTCCCCCGTGGTTTCGGACGAGCTTGAGGACCGTGTTGCCGGCCGGGGGCGCGGGGTTTGAGATGGCGTGGGCGATCGTCCGCGCCCCGGGCAATCGTTCGTAGGTGGGCCGTCCGGACTCGAAGGCCCTGACCAGCGGGGCGCAGCCTTCGGCCTGGACCCCCACGAACGTCGGATACCGGGAAATAAAGCCGGCGCGCTCGAGGTCCTCGAAGGCCCGCATGAGCCCGAGGAGATGGCCGCCCGAGCTGAGCGGGACGAAGATGAGGTCCGGGGCCAGCCGTCCGAGTTGGAGAAAGATCTCAAAGCCGGTCACCTTATATCCCTCGATCCGGAAGGGGTCGATGGAGTTCAGGAAGCAGATCCCCAGCTTCCGGCCGATCCGCAGGCTGTCGTGGAAAAGACGGCCGTAATCGCCCCGGACGGTGATCAGCGTCGGGCCGAAAACTCCGGCATTTTGGACGCTCGTCTTGGATGTCCCTTCCTTCAGGAGGACATATGTCTCGATGCCCGCCCGGGCGCCGTAAGCCGCGGTCGAGGCCGCCATGTTCCCGGTGGAAACGGTGCCGACCTTCCTGAACCCGAGGGCCACGGCTTTCTGCATGGCCAGGGCCGTGCCCCGGTCCTTGAAGCTCCCGGTAGGATTCTGGCCTTCGTTTTTGGCATATAGGGAGGGGACTCCGAGTCCGGCGGAGAGCCCGGCCAGGCGAATCAGGGGCGTGTCGCCTTCGCCCAGGCCTAATTTCCTATCAGGCGCCGAAACGGGCAGGAAATCGACGAACCGCGCCAGAGGGTAGTCCTCCCCGGTCCGGAAAGTTTTCGGGACGTCGGCCCGAACGGGAGCGAGGAGAACCGCCTCGCCGCAATCGGGGCAGAACGGCGAAAAAGGGTCGTGGGGGAATGTTTTCCGGCAGAACACGCATTCAACGAGGTCCATGCGGGGGCTCCTTCAAATGAGGCCGGATTATATCCCGAAAAGACCTCCGAAGGAAGAAACGTGGTCTTTCTTTTATTCGGAAGCCGGGCCCGCTCTTCAACGGGATTGTCAAGCGGAGCCTGACCGGGGTAAAATCGTCTCGCGATGACAAAACCCGCCCACAAAGACGATTTTTGGTTTATGAAGGCCGCGATCCGTGGAGCGGCCAAAGCGGGCGGCCGGGGAGAGGTCCCGGTCGGCGCGGTCGTGGTGAAAGAGGGGACGATCGTGGCCCGCGGTTCGAACGGCCCGATCGCCTCATCCGACCCCACGGCGCACGCGGAAATCGTCGCCCTGCGCCGCGCGGCCCGCCGCGCCGGGAATTACCGGCTGACAGGGTGCGACCTCTATGTCACGGTCGAGCCGTGCGCGATGTGCCTGGGCGCGGCCGTCCAGGCCCGCGTCCGCAGGATCGTCTACGGCGCGCCCGACCCGAAGGCCGGCGCCGTCCGTTCCATCATGGTGTTCCCGTTTGACAAAACCAACCACCGGCCCCGGGTCAGGGGTGGCGTCCTGGCAGCCGAGTGCGGCCGGCTGCTGACGGATTTCTTTCGCGCCAGACGGCGGTGACGGCCCTGTTCAACCCGGGTGATTTCGGTTATAATCCTTTGACCTTGAATCCTTCTTGAATGACGGAGAGGTGGCCGAGTGGCTGAAGGCGTCGGTCTCGAAAACCGATATATCGAGCAATCGGTATCGCGGGTTCGAATCCCGCCCTCTCCGCCATATGACGCTGGCGAGCCGGGGCCCGTCCCCGCAAGCCGTTGAGCGCAAGATGAAGACCATCCCGATCGCCCTCACCGGATTCGGCCACGTCAGCCGCGCCTTCTTCACGCTTCTCCGCGAAAAGCGAGGCGGGATCGGGCAACGCTACGGCCTCCATTTCGACATCACGGCTATCGTGAAAGCTGATGGCGTACTTTTCTCCGGGCGTCCCCTTGACGCCGGCCATATCCTCAAGTCCGAAGAACCGTCATTCGCGGACAATCCGGCCTGGCGCGCGGGGGCGCGCATTCAGGACATCCTCAAGTCGTCCGGGGAGGGGGGATGCCTGGTGGAATGCACACCCTCCAACCTCGGGACGGGCGAGCCCGGTCTTTCTTACATCGTGGCCGCCCTTGAAAACGGTTGGAACGTCGTGACGGCGAGCAAGGGGGCGCTGGTCACGGCCTTCCGCAAGCTCAAAACGCTGGCCGCCGGGCACGGCTTGGCCCTGAGATACAGCGGGGCCACGGCCGCCGCGCTCCCGACCCTGGATATCGGCCTCGTGTCCTTGGCCGGAGCGGCGATCGAGGGCATCCAGGGGATCCTCAATGGGACCTCCAACTATGTCCTTACCAAGATGGCGGACGGCCTCAGCTATGAAGAGGCCCTCCAGGAGGCCCGGCGCTGGGGGATCGCCGAGCCAGACCCCTGCATCGACGTGGAAGGCTGGGATTCCGCGGCCAAGCTGGTCCTGATCGCCAATTCCTGCCTCGACACGGAATTCGGGTTGGGGGACGTCAATGTCTCCGGAATAGCCGGCATGCCCGCCGAGTTCATCGCCGGCGCCCGCGCCGAAGGAAAATCGGTCAAGCTTCTGGCCTCCGCTTCGCCGGGACGGAAGGGTAAGGGGTGGGCCCTCGAAGTCCGCCCGTCGGTCCTCGATCCCAGCCATCCGCTCTTTCACGTCAACGGGACGGAGAAGGGGATCACGTTCCTGACGGACACGATGGGCTCCGTGACGGTGACAGGCGGCCGCTCCAACCCGAGGGGGGCCGCGGCGGCCCTGCTCAAGGACCTGATCAACGTCTATCGTTCACGCTTTTGAGCCGGACGCATAAAAAAGGCCATCGCCGTTGCCGCTCCCGTCATCATTGTTCTTCTGTCCTGCGTCCTAGGCGGGGGATGGAGCCATTTTCAAAAAACTGCGGTCCCCGCTGACCTCAAAGACAGGCTGGAGCGTTATCTTGCCCAGGGCGCGTCGGCCGGGTTCGCCTATGCGGTTCTCGTCTCGGTCGACGGCCGGGTCGTCGTTCAATCGGGATTTGGCTGGCTCGATCCGGCCAGGACCGTGCGGGCGACTCCGTCGACGCTCTTCAATCTGGCCTCGATCACAAAATCATTTTTGGCGCTCGCCGCGGTCATCGAGGCCGTTTCCGGGCGCCCCTATGAACGCTTCGTACGGGAATCCATCCTGGCCGCGGCGGGCATGACGGACACGAAGTTCTGGGATGAGGCGGCGGGACTGCCGTCATACGCCGTCGCGCCGATGACCAGGCCCCTCGAACGGGCCATCCTCGGGCGCAATTGGGGGTACATCGGGTCGGGGGGCATCTATTCGAATGCCGTCGACCTCCAGCGCTGGTTCGAGGCGCTGGTTAGCGGGCGTCTCCTCGGCAGGGAAAGCCTGGAGATGATGTGGACACCCCGGCGGCAGTTGACGGACACGGGCGTCGCCCTCGGCTGGTTCGTTTCCAAAGCGCCGGATGGGACGTCTGAAATCTGGACGCGAGGCAGCGAGGACTGGGGGCACAACGGGGTCTTGCGCTGGTTTCCGGGGCGGCGGGCCCTGGTCATTGTCCAGAGCAATTCCGGTGAAAGCGGTGACAAGAACACCACGGCCAACCGGTCCCTCAGCGACGGGATCGTGGCGCTCCTCTTCGACGGCCACGGGCCCTGAGGCGGGCCTCCGTTCATTGACCCGTTCCCCGTTTTTTGATAACTTAGGGTTCTCATCGGCGTGCCGGAGCGGTCCATCCCGCCGAACGGAGAGGTGTCCGAGTGGCTTAAGGAGCACGCTTGGAAAGCGTGTGTGCGTCGTAAGGCGTACCGCGGGTTCGAATCCCGCCCTCTCCGCCATTCCGAACGCCCGGGGGAAAGGACATGGGAACGTGACCTATCGAAAAGAAGGGACGCTCGAGATCGCGGCCGCGATCCTCGTCCTCTTCACCGCGATGCTCGATCCCAGGATATCCATGGCCCTCGGGGCGGCCGCGCTCGTCGCGCTCGGCCTTTATCATCTGTTGAAGAAAACCTAGGGAGGGTCACCATGGACAGCAAGGATCTCATCACCATCGAGGACCTCTACGGGGCCCACAATTATCACCCCCTGGACGTCGTCGTCAGCGAGGCCAAAGGCATCTGGATGTATGACGTCGAGGGCCGCAAGTACCTGGACTTCCTGAGCTCTTACTCGGCCGTCAACCAGGGCCACCGGCATCCGCGGATCGTCAAGGCCCTGATCAATCAGGCCAAGAAGCTGACCCTGACGTCCCGGGCGTTCCGTAACGACCAGTGGCCGCTTCTGGCCAAGGAACTCTGCGAAATGACGGGTTACAGCATGGTCCTGCCCATGAATTCGGGCGCCGAGGCCGTGGAAACGGCGGTCAAGACGGCCCGCAAGTGGGCTTACCAGAAAAAAGGCGTTCCCCAGGAGCAGGCGGACATCATCGCCTGCGCGAATAATTTCCACGGGCGCACAGTCACGGCGATCAGTTTTTCAACCGAGCCCCTCTACCGGCAGGATTTCGGCCCCTTCACCCCGGGGTTCACCATCATTCCCTTCGGCGACGCGGGTTCGCTCGAAAGGGCCATCACGCCCAATACGGCGGCCTTCATCGTCGAGCCCATCCAGGCCGAGGCCGGGATCCTCATCCCCCCGGACGGGTTCCTCAAACAGGCCCGGGAGATCTGCACGAAAAACAACGTGCTCTTCATCGCGGACGAGATCCAGACCGGACTCGGAAGAGCGGGCAAGCTCCTCGCCTGTGAGCACGAAGATGTTCGCGCGGACATCGTCGTCATCGGAAAATCCCTGGGCGGCGGCTGCTACCCGATTTCCGCCGTCCTGGCGGACAGGGAGATTCTCGGCGTCTTCAAGCCCGGCGAGCACGGATCGACCTTCGGGGGAAATCCGCTGGCCTGCGCGGTCGCACGGGAAAGCCTCTGCGTCATCCGCGACGAGAAACTCGTCGAGAACGCCGCCGAGCGCGGCCGGTACCTGGTCGAGAAGCTCAGGAAGATAAGGAGCCGGAAAATCAAGGAAATCCGCGGCCGCGGACTCCTCGTCGGAATCGAACTCAAGCCGGAAGCCGGCGGAGCCCGCCGCTATTGCGAAGAACTGATGAAGGAAGGCCTCCTTTGCAAAGAAACCCACGAGTCCGTCATCCGCCTGGCCCCGCCGCTCATCATCCGGGACAAGGACATCAACTGGGCCCTGAAGCGCATCAAGGCCGTCTTCAAGCGTCTCGAAAACTGCTGACGAGCCGGCCGACAGGCCGTTTTTTGACCGCTCCGGTATTCAGATGTCTCCTTTTCCGGACATGCGGCCGCTCCCCCGACTCATATCTTGACTGGCTTTCGCCTTGGCATATTCCTTGCAATTAACATGGTCAGGAGGATGAAAATGAAGAAAATAGCGGGACTTCTTATTCTCGTCACCGTCTTGATCGCGGGTTGCGTCCTGTATGTCCCCCAAGGGGAGAACGGTCCGGCCGTTTCCCCTCCGGCCGACGCCCCGCCGCCGCCGCAGCAGCCTCCGGATGACCGTTGGGACTCCGGCGGTCAGGATGTGTCGGATTATTATTCTTACCTGGGTCCCCAGGGCCTTTGGGTCTCGTATGCGCCCTATGGAAACGTCTGGATTCCGCGCGGCGTGGAATACCAGTGGCGCCCCTATACGCTCGGGCACTGGGTCTTCTCCGACTACGGGTGGACCTGGATGTCCGGGGAGCGTTGGGGCTGGCTGGTCTACCACTACGGCCGTTGGGGCTGGGATGGAAGGCTGGGCTGGTTTTGGGTCCCCGGGACGGTCTGGGGCCCATCCTGGGTCGCCTGGAGATGGGGAGATTCCTATATCGGCTGGGCGCCCATCCCTCCCGGCGACGATTTCGACATCCGCTACGGATTCAGACGCCGCGACTTTAACATTCAGGGGCCTCGCTGGAATTTCGTCAGGGGCCGCGATTTCATGAACGGCTCTCTGGGCCGCTTGGTGCTTTCCCCCGAACAGAATGTGAACATCATCAATTCCACGCGCATCGACGTCAATATCCACGTCAAGGAAAATCACGTCATTAACGACGGCGTAGGCATCGACCACGTCCGCCGGCTCACCAACCAGGCCGTCGAAAAGCATCAGCTAAAGGACGCCCGCCGTCCGGAGGAGGCGCGTGTCGACGCCCGGGACGTCGTCCTCTTCCGGCCCGAAATCCGCAAGAACGAGGCCGCGCGGCCAAAAGAGGTGCTGGACAAGGATCAGGCGGCCGCCAGAATCGGCCAGAAGCCGCAGCCGACCAGACAGTTGACCCGAAACGCGCCCCTGGCCGAGGAAGCGTCCGCCCGTCAGCGGCACGACCAGGAAAATAAGCGGCTCGCGCAGGACCAGCGGAACGAGGTCAACGAGATCCGGCGCAAGGCCGACGCGGCGAAGGTCTCCGCCAGGACCCCGGTCGAGAAGCAGAAAATCGAGGCCGACGCCAAGACCAGGATCGCCTCGACGCAGAAACGACAGGCCGCCGATAAGGCCCAGATGGCTGAGAAGCATAAACAGGAAATCGAGAAGATCAAGAAGGACCAGTCGAAAGGCCAAGAAAGACACTAAGCCGACCGCCCTGTCCTCGTTTTCTGTTCGAGGGCAGGGCAGTCCTCACGCTTACGGTGAGGACCGGCTCGTCTTCACGCTTACGGTGAGGGCTGCGGCCAGGATCAGCGCCCCTCCCGAGATGGTTCTCAGGGAGGGGCTTTCTTTTAGGAAGGCCAGGGCCAGGACGACCCCGTAAACGGGCTCGAGGGCGCTGATGATGCTCGCCGTCCTGGCCCCCGCGCGTTTCATACCGTTGATGAACAGGGCGTGGGCGGCGGCCGTGCCGAAAACCCCCAGAAGGACCAGAAGCCCCGCCGTCCGCCAGGTTAGCTGAAAGCGGATCAGAAACGCGAAGGGCATGAGGAAGAGAACGGCGAAAAAGTCCTGATAAAAGGCCACGTGGAGGCTCGAGTGCCGCCGGGATAGGTCCCGGTTGAGCACCGCCAGAAAAGCGAAGGTCAGCCCCGCCCCCAATCCCCAGAGGACGCCCTGGAAGCCGGGGTTGGAAAGGTCATAGGCGGGGACCATCAGGAACACCCCCCCCATGGTGACGGCCGCGAATATCAAGCTCCAGGGGTCCCACCGTTCCCCGAGGGCCAGGGGTTCCAGGAAGGCCGTGAACACAGGAAAGCTCGAGTAGGACAGGAGCCCGATGGCCACCGTGGAGATCTGAATCGAGCGGAAGAACATCGTCCAGTGAACGGCCAGAATGAGCCCGCAGACGACGAGGAGGGCCAGGTCCCGGGCCGGGGCGATCCTCAAGGGCGCCCGCCGGACCGCCAGGGCCACGCCGAGCGCCAGCGAAGCCAGTATGACCCGCCCGAGGACGATCAGGGGAGGGGAGAGGGGGATCCACTTTCCGAACAGCCCCGGGAAGCCGAAAAGAAGAACCGCCAGATGGATTTCGAGGAGGCTGCGTGTCCGGAGGGCCTTGGCGGTCGGTTCGAGGAATGGCATGAACGGGTCTTATTATACCGATTCGAAAACCCCGATTCCATGGCGATTATTGCTTGATATTTCGGCTGGTTGTGTTAAGATAGATTTTACTTTTTTCGAGGAAACGCAGGAAAATCCTGCCCGCGACAAGCGGGCGCCATCCATGTCCTATTTGATATTCGCGCGGAAATACAGGCCCATGACTTTCGAGGAGGTCATCGGGCAGAAGTCCGTCGTCCAGACGATCCAGAACGCCATCACGACGGGGCGGATCACCCAGGCCTATCTCTTTTCGGGAATGCGCGGGACGGGCAAGACGACGGTGGCCCGCATCCTGGCCAAGGCCCTGAACTGCGTCGACGGCCCGACACCCCACCCCTGCAATACGTGCGAATTTTGCACGGCCATCAACGAGGACCGGGCCATCGATGTCCTGGAGATCGACGGCGCCTCGAACCGCGGGATCGAGGAAATCCGGGCCCTCCGGGAGTCCCTCAAGTACAAGGCCATCTACACGCGGTACAAGGTCGTCATCATCGACGAGGTCCATCAGATCACCAAGGACGGCTTCAACGCCCTGCTCAAGACGCTCGAGGAACCGCCGCCGAACACGGTCTTCATATTCGCCACGACCGAATTCCACAAGGTCATGGCGACCATCGTCTCCCGCTGTCAGCATTTCGAATTCAAGAAGATCTCCCACAAAGATATCATCAACCACCTGATGGAGATTACGCGCAAGGAGAACATCACGGTCACGCCCTCGGGGCTGGCCATGATCGCCGAGGCCGCGGACGGCAGCATGCGGGACGCCCAGAGCCTGCTCGACCAGGCCGTGGCCTTCAGCGGGGAAAACATCAACGACGAGGACCTCAAAACCATCCTGGGGACCATCGGCCAGGACATCCTCTTCCGGTTCTCCTCGGCCGTCCTCGACGAGCGTCCGCAGGCGGTCTTTCCCCTGGTCGAAGACCTCGTCGCCGCGGGATACGACCTGCGCTTCTTTTTCTCCAAGCTCGTCGAGCATTTCCGGGCCCTCCTCCTGGTGAGTTCGGTCGAGAAGCCCGAAGACCTCCTGCTCGTGACGTCCGAAGAACTCGACGCGCTCCGGGCCCAGGCGCGGAAAGCGGCGGCCGAGGATTTTCTGCGCTATCTGGTCACCCTCCAGCAGGGGGAGCAGGGGCTGAGGTATTCCTCCCAGCCGAGGATCTATCTCGAAACGTTTCTCATCAAGCTCTGCCAGTTCCGCAAACTCGTCCCCCTCCAAGACCTCATCCGGGAGGTCGAGGACTTGAGGAAATCCGGGGCAGGCCCCGCGCCGGGGGAGTCCCGGCCCGGGCCCTATGCGTCGAAGGCCGCCCCGCCGTCCTCATCTCCGGCGTCTTCCTTCGGGCCCCGGACCGGACCGGGGGCCGCAGCGCCGGGGGGAGGACAGCCCGTTCCTCCGGGCCCCGCCCGGGAGACGCCTCAGAAACCGGCCGGCCCCTCTCAAAAGGAGACCTTCGGCAGGGTCCTCGAGCGCCTGGCCAAAGACAGGGCCCCTCTGGCCGCCCTCCTGGCGCAGAATTCATCCGTGCGGATCAAGGATAACCTGATCGAGGTCTTCTTCGAACGCGGCAAGGGCTTTTTCGGAACGACGATCCAGGAGAAGGACGTCAAGGCCGTGGAAAAAGCGGCGCTCGAAGTCCTCGGCCGCCCGTTCGCGGTCCGGTTCGCCGAGGAAGGCGAGACACCCAAGGACCCTGTCCGTCCGGCGCCCGGCCGGGAGATGGAGACGGCCCTCAAGGACCCCACGGTCCAGTATTTCATGAACACCTTCAAGGCCCAGGTCCTTTCGGCCGACCCGGTCAAGTCGCCCAAGGACAAGGAATCCAAGGGCTTCGGCCCCGGGGAGAACGGATCATGAAGAACATCATGGACCTTCAGAAGATGCTGAAATCCGCCAAGGAGATGCAGGACAAGCTGCAGAAAGAGATGTCGGAAATGAAGGTCGAAGGGACGTCCGGCGGCGGGATGGTGACCGTCCTCCTGGACGGCCAAAAGCACCTCCTTTCGATCCGTTTCGAGCTCGAGGTCGTCAACAAAGATGAAGTCGACATGCTCCAGGACCTCACGGTCGCCGCGTTCAACGACGCGGCGGCCAAGGTGGACGAGGCCCTGAGCCGGAAGCTGGGCGGACTCACCGGAGGCCTGAAGATCCCGGGGATCGGCTGATGTTCGAGTACGCCCGGCCGCTTCACGACCTCATCGAGGAGCTGCGGCGCATCCCCGGCATCGGGGCCAAGACCGCCCAGCGGATCGCTTTTTACTTTCTCGGCCTGCCGACGGAGGACGTCGACCGCCTGGCCGAGGTCATCAAGGACGCCAAGCAGAAGATTTTCTATTGCTCGCGCTGCAACAACATCACCCACGTCGAACCGTGCTTGATCTGCTCCGACGCGCACCGCTCCGACGACGCCCTGTGCATCGTCGAGGAGCCGTTCAACATCTCGTCCATCGAAAAGACCGGCGCGTTCCACGGCCGGTATCACGTCCTCCTGGGCGCCCTTTCGCCGCTCAGGGGCCGCGGCCCGGACGAGCTCCGGCTGGAGAAGCTCATCAAGCGGATCCGGGAATCCGCGTTCAAAGAGATCATCATCGCCACCAATCCCAACGTCGAAGGGGAAGCCACCGCCCTTTACCTGCTGAAGGTCCTCAGGGAGTTCGGTGTCAGGATCACGCGGCTGGCGATGGGCCTCCCCGTGGGGTCCGACCTGGATTTCGCGGACCAGGTGACGATCAAGAAAGCCCTGGAGGGACGGACCGAACTCAAAGATTAGCGCTGACACGTCGGAAATGACGTCGATCTTAGAGCGAAGGGACCTCGATGGTCACGGTTCTCCGTGAGGGCCCCAAAATCACGCGGCGCCCGGGTGCGGCACAAGGAGTCATTCATGAAAAAAGATATGCAGACGATTGACGGGAACACGGCGGCGACGCACGTCGCCTACGCGTATTCCGAGGTCGCGGCCATCTATCCGATCACCCCGTCCTCGACGATGGGAGAGCTGGCCGACGAGTGGTCCGCCCAGGGCCGGGAGAACATCTTCGGCCAGAAGGTGGACGTGATCGAGATGCAGTCGGAGGGGGGGGCCTCGGGCGCCGTCCACGGCGCTCTGTCCGCCGGCGCGCTGACGACGACCTTCACCGCGTCGCAGGGCCTGATGCTGATGCTTCCGAACATGCACAAGATCGCCGGCGAGATGCTGCCGACGGTCTTCCTCGTCTCGGCCCGGTCTCTGGCCTGCCAGTCCCTATCCATCTTCGGGGACCACAGCGACGTCATGGCGGCGCGCAACACGGGCTTCGCCATGACCTGTGCCGGCTCGGTCCAGGAAGCCCAGGACCTGACCATCGTCGCCCACCTCGCGACGCTTCGCACCCAGATCCCCTTCCTTCACTTCTTCGACGGGTTCCGGACCTCGAACGTGGTCGAAAAGGTCGATGTCGTCCCCTACGAGACGCTGGCCGCGCTCTTCGAGCCCCAGTACCTCGAGGCCTTCCGGCGCCGGTCTCTCAACCCCGAACGGCCCGTCATGAAGGTCGGGCAGCAGAACCCGGACGTCTACTTCCAGGGCCGCGAGACGATCAACAAGCACTACGCCGAGGCGCCGGGCCTCGTGCAGCATTATATGGACAAGGTGGCCAAGGCCATAGGCCGTGCCTATCACCTCTTCGACTACTTCGGCGACCCGGCCGCCGAGAAGGTCATCGTCATGATGGGTTCGGGCGCCGAGACAGCCGAGGAGACCATCAATTACCTGAACGCCCGCGGGGCCAAGCTGGGCTTGGTCAAGGTCCGGCTCTACCGGCCTTTCGACGCCGCCGCCCTCAACGCCGCCATCCCGGCCTCCGCTAAGAAGATCGCGGTGCTCGACCGGACCAAGGAGCCCGGCTCCCTGGGCGAGCCGCTGTACCTCGACGTCGCACTGGCCCTGGCCGGCCGGCCGGTCAAGGTCATCGGCGGCCGCTACGGCCTGTCCTCCAAGGAGTTCACGCCGGCCATGGTCAAGTCGGTCTATGAACACCTCGACGGCAAGGCGTTTCATGGATTCACCGTGGGCATCATCGACGACGTCACGCACACGTCCCTGCCCCTGGGACCGGTCCTCGACACCGAGCTCCCGGGCACCGTGCGCTGCAAGTTCTGGGGCTACGGCTCCGATGGAACGGTCGGCGCCAACAAGAATTCCATCAAGATCATCGCGGACCACACGGACATGTACGGCCAGGGCTACTTCCAGTATGACTCGAAGAAATCGGGCGGCGTCACCATCTCCCACCTCCGCTTCGGCAAGGCGCCGATCCAGTCCCAGTACTTCCTCAACACCGTCGATTTCGTGGCCCTCCACAAGCCATCGTATATCGGCCGGCTCGATATCCTCGAGGGGATCCGGGAGGGCGGGATTTTCCTCATCAACTCCAACTGGAAAACCTCGGAGGTCTTCGAGAACCTGACCGAGGACGTGCAGAAGACGATCATCGAGAAGAAGGTCAAGGTCTTCAACATCGACGCGCTGAAAATCGCGGGCGAGCTCGGCCTGGGGCTGAGGATCAACTCCATCATGCAGGCCTGCTTCTTCAAGCTATCCGGCGTCCTGCCCGAGGCCGAGGCCATCGCCCTCATCAAGAAGGCCATCGAGAAGACCTACGGGCGGAAGGGCAAGGACGTCGTTCAGATGAACTGGGACGCCGTCGACCGGGCCGCCGCGGCCCTGGAAGCGGTGCCCGTCCCCGCCAGGATCACCAAGTCGGTGCCGATGACCAAGATCGTCCCCGACGATGCCAGCGCGTTCGCCAGGGAGGTCATCGAGCCGGTCTCCCGGTTCAAGGGGGACAGCCTGCCTGTCTCAAAAATGCCGTTCGATGGGGCCATCCCCACGGCCACCGCGCGCCTCGAGAAGCGCGGCATCGCCGTCGAGTGCCCGAAGTGGCTGCCCCAGAACTGCATCCAGTGCAACCAGTGCTCGTTCGTCTGCCCGCACGCCTCCATACGGTCCAAGCAGATCGCGCCGGCGGACCTCGGAGCCGCGCCTGGAGGATTCACGACTCTCAAATCCAATACCAAGAACGACAGGGGACTGCAGTACAGGGATCAATGCTATATCGAGGACTGCGTGGGCTGCGGGTCGTGCGCGGAAGTCTGCCCGGCCAAGCCCAAGGCCCTGGTCATGACCCCCATCGAGGAGCTGCGCGCCGCGGGCGAGACCCAGAACGCCGAGTTCTTCGACCGGCTCCCGGATAACGTCCTCGACGGCGTCAAGCTCGAAACCCTCAAGGGCAGCCAGTTCCTACGGCCGCTGTTCGAGTTCAGCGGCGCCTGCGCCGGCTGCGGCGAAACCCCCTACGTCAAGCTGGCCACCCAGCTCTACGGGGACAGGATGATCATCGCCAACGCCACGGGCTGCTCCTCTATTTACGGCGGCACCTTCCCGACGTCACCCTACGCGGTCACGGCGGAAGGGAAGGGGCCGGCCTGGGGCAACTCCCTGTTCGAGGACAACGCCGAGTACGGCTTCGGCATGAGGCTGGCCGTCGACGCCAACCGGCGCCTCCTAGCCGCCTCGATGGACGCCGCATTGGCCGCGGGCACCACGCCCGAGCTGACGGACGCCCTGGGCAAAATGAAGGCCGCCTGGGCGAACGTTGGAGATGAGGCCAAGGCCGCCGCCAAGATCGTCCGGGCCGCCCTGCCGGCCGCGCTGGGCAAGGCCAACGGCGCCAAGCCCTATCTGACCAAGATCGTCGAGCTCCAGGACTTCCTGGTCGAGAAGAGCGTCTGGTGTATCGGGGGCGACGGCTGGGCCTACGACATCGGCTACGGCGGCCTCGACCACGTCCTGGCCATGAACCGCAACGTCAACGTTCTCGTCCTCGACACCGAGGTCTATTCGAATACGGGCGGCCAGGCCTCCAAGGCCACGCCGACCGGGTCCGTGGCCAAGTTCGCCTCGTCGGGCAAGAAGACGACGAAGAAGGACCTGGGCCGGATGGCCATGAGCTACGGTTACGTGTATGTGGCCTCGGTCGCCATGGGGGCCAACATGAACCAGTGCCTCAAGGCGTTCCTCGAGGCCGAAGCCTTCCCGGGCCCGTCGATCATCATCGCCTACTCGCCGTGCATCAACCACGGGATCGACATGCGGAAGTCCCAAGCCGAGGAGAAACTGGCCGTGGACACGGGCTACTGGCTTCTTTACCGCTACAACCCCCTGCTGGCGAAGGAGGGCAGGAACCCCCTCCAGCTCGATTCCAAGGAACCCAAGCTCGAATACGACGCCTTCCTGAAAAACGAGATCCGCTACCGCACGCTCACCCAGCAGTATCCTGAAATCGCCAAGGAGCTTTTCGCCCGCGCCGCCATGGAGGCCAAAAAACGCTACGCCGACTACAAAAGGATGGCGGAGTAAGGACCTCTGAATATCGGGAAGACCGTCTACTTCCGGGACCGGGCCGGCTGGCGGGCCTGGCTGGCCGCGAATCACCGAAGCGAGAAACAGGTCTGGCTCGTCTTCTATAGGAAGGAGGCGGGAAAGCCGACATTATCCTACGCGGAAGCCGTCGAGGAGGCCGTGTGTTTCGGCTGGATCGACAGCATCATCAAGAGGATGGACGACCAACGTTATGCCCAAAGATACACCCCCCGGGGAGCCAAAACCCGCTGGTCCCCCACGAACATCGAGCGCGCCCGCAGGATGGTCCGGGAGGGCCGGATGACCGCTGACGGACTCCAGTGCTTCCGAGGGGCGACGCCCCATATCGCCCCCGCGAACCGGGAAGGCCTGGAACTTCCCCCCGAGCTCCTGGCTGTCCTGCAAAAAAGCCGGCGCGCCCGGGACAATTTCGAGCGCCTGGCGCCGTCCCAAAGACGGCTCTACGTCGGGTGGGTTCTCGACGCCAAGAAAGACGAGACCCGGAGGCGCAGACTCGCGGAGGCCATTGCCCGCCTCGAGCAGGGACTCCGGCTGGGCCTGAAATAATCCGGTGGGGCGATGCCTGAAGGAGGAATTCTCATGAAAATATCGCGAAAGATGATGGCGGGGGTTCTTCTGGCCGCGGCCCCGCTGCTCTTCCAGAGTTGCGCGACCCTGAACCAGATGGCCTCGGCCCTGACCAACCTGAAAAGGCTCCAGTTCAAAATCGGCGGTACGGATGATTTCCGGCTCGCGGGGATCCCGGTCAGCGGCAAGACGAGTCTCAGCCAGTTCTCCGCCTTGGACGCCCTCCAGCTCGTCGGCGCCTTCCGGGCCAAGAACCTGCCGGCTTCATTCGTCCTCAACGTCCTGGCCGTGAATCCGAACGACGGGACGGGCGGGTCGCGCCAGACCGTGAGCACCCTGACCTCCCTCGAATGCCGGCTTCTCATCGACGGGAAGCCGACAGTCGTGGGAAACATCGAACGCCCGGTTGAAATCCCCGGGACGGGACAGGCCACAGTCATCCCGATCCGCTTGTCCCTCAACCTGTTTGAGTTTTTCGGCGATCGGCGATACGAGGACCTCATTGCGCTCGCCTTGGCCATCGGCGGCGCGAACCGGGACCCGGTCCGCCTGGCCCTCGACGCCCAGCCGACCGTGACGACCCCCCTCGGGCCGATCGCATACCCGGGACGGCTGACGATCGTCAGCATGGAATTCAGATAAGAGCGGCTCAGCGGCCGGTCTTGCCGCCGACCGTAACGAGAATGGACTTCGCCGGATCGAGGAACTCCCGGATGAAGGCGTTCACCTCGTCGACCGTGACGGCGTCGAGACGGGCAAAAAATCCGTCGAGGTCGTTGAACGACAGGCCGAGGACCCGCCAGGACCCCAGCATCCGGGCCCGGGCCGTCTTGGCCTCGCTCGACCTGAGCACCTGAGCCCGGGCCAGCGTTTTCGTCGCCCTCAATTCGTCTTCCGATACGCCCCGTTCGTGAAGCGCCTTGAGGACTTCGTCCAAGGCGGTCACGGCCTTATCCTTTTTCGCGTTCTCGGTCTCGAGGTAGGCTTCGAGGATGCCGTTGCCCCTGGCCCAGGTCGACCGGGCGGCGACGTTATAGGCCAGGCGTCCCGCCGCCCGGAGGTCCCAGAGGCGCGAGCCCGGGCCGTCGCCCAGGAGCACCTCGATGAGATATCCCTTGGCGAAATCGGCCGCGGTCGCCGGCGGGAGCGGGAAGGCCCTGGCGACATAGGTCTGCTTTGTGCCCTTCTCCAGGACGACTTCGCGGCTGTCGGGAAGCGATAAGGCCGTGGGGGAAAAACCGGCGGCCGGCGCCGCGGAGAATTTCGTGAAGTATTTCTCGAGAAGCGGCCGGACCTTCTCCCTGTCGAGATTCGTGCAGACGGAAAAAAAGACGCCGTCCCGGGTGAAAAACCGGCCATAAAACGACGAGACGTCCTTCCTTTCGATGGCCTTGAGGGTGGCCCCGGTCCCATACTCCGGTCCTCCGTATCCCAAGCCCCGGAAAAAAGCGGCCATGGCCGCGTCGTGCCCCGTCGCCACCGCGTCATCCTCATCGGCCTTGGCGTAGAGGGACATGAGCTTCTTGACGTTATCGATCCTCAGCCCGGAGAAAAGGGGATCCTGAATGATCCCCGCGCCGACCCGGAGCGCATCGTCCAGATTCTCAGACAAGCATTCCAGGCTGATCACCGAGCAGTCCTCAAAGACAGCGACCCTCATCCGGGTGGCCTGAGCCATGATGTCCTGGGCAACCGAGAAATCCGGGATCTCCAGGGTGAGCCGGGTCACGAGGTAAGCCAGGCCTTCCTTGCCGGCCGGTACGGCGCTTTTCCCTCCGGGGATGAATAGATCGACGACGGTCATCGATGAAGACGCGTCTTTTTGATAGAGGACGTCCTCGCCGGCCGCCAGGCGGAATGTTTCCGGTTTTTCGTTCCCCGGCGAGCCGGCCAGGATTGAAGCCCCCGGGCCGAAAAGGAGGACGGCCACGACAAGCCGCAGACCAACGGCCACGATCCCCGGCCGGCCTTCGCTCAAAGCCCCAACTTTCATTTCGCGCTCAAGCCTATTTCGCGGCCTTGTCCTGTTTCTTTGGCACGATCTCGACCGTCACGTACTCACCCCGGCTGAAATAGACCGCCGCCGCTTTCCTGAGGTCGCCCGACGTCGTGCCCGCGATATGGTCCAGAAACCGGCCGGGGTTCTCCCGCTCGTTCTCCAGCATAAACCGGGCCAGCGACGAAGCCAGGATCAAGCCAGACTCCTCGGCCTGCTCGGCCGCGAAGCGGATCTGGTTCTTGGCGCTCCCCAGGAAATCGAAAGCGTCGTATTTCTCGTCCCCGGGGATATCGTCGCGGGAGAAGTTTTCGCCGCGGCATCTTCTCAGGTAATTCAGCGCCTCCCGGGCCGCCGCCGGCACGTTCCTGGGGTCGAGCCGCATGGAGATCACGACGGCGCCGCCGAAACGGCCGGGCACGTAAGTCATATTCAGGTTCTGGACGAGGTCGCGCCGGCTTCTCAAGGCTATGTTCAAGAGGGGGTTGAGGCCGCGGCCCAGTGTTTCCGCGAGCAGGTCCATGGCGAACTGGTCCGGGTGGTTAAAGTCCGGGCCGACGCAGCCGATGAACAGGTAGGCCTCCTGGACGTCCTTTTCCTCCTGGAACAAGACGTTTTTCGAAAGCAGGCCCGCTTTGGGAATGGCTGCGGGCGCCAGGTCGGATTTTTTCAACGGCCCGTAGATGTCCCGGATTTTCCCTTCCATCTCGGCGAGCCGGAAATCGCCGACCACGGCCAGGGCGCAATTGTTCGGGACGAAATACTTCGCGTGGAGGTCCTTGAGATCCTGCACCCGCGCGGCGCGGACGACGTCCGGCCGGCCGTAAACCGGGCGCCCGTAGGGATGGCCCTCGAACAGGCGCTGCATGACGAGGTCCGTGCCGCGCCTTTGGGGGTCGTCCTCCATCTGGTTCATCTCCTCGAGGATGACGGACTTCTCTTCCTCGAGGTCCGCCTGGCTCAACGCGAAATCGAACAGGATCTCCTTCTGGTTGTGGAGCGCGAAGTCGGTGTGTTCCGAGGGCAGGGAAATCTCGAAAACGGCCAGGTCCTGCCCGGTGTTGGCGTTGAAATAGGCGCCGTGGCCCCGGACATCCCGGCTGACCTGGGGCCCGGACCGGTAGGCCGTGCCGCGGAAAAGGAGGCAATGCTCGAGCAGATGCACGATGCCGTTTGTCTCGGCCGTTTCGTCCTTGGACCCCACGTTGACCGCCGCCGAGATATTGACGAGGGGCAGGCTGTGCTTCTCATAGAGGAAAACGCGCAGCCCGTTTTCGAGGACGAAAGACCGGCCGGGGTTTTCTTCCGGGGGGGCCGGGGACAGGCGAACGAGAGAGAGCAGGAACAGGACGGGGAGAAGGACCCCAATCCGCCCCGCCTCGTGGAGTCTGTTCACTGATCTACCCAGGTGCAATTTTTATACCAGTTTAACATATCCCGGGAGAACCCTCCAGGACCGCTCCCCATGGGGGGAAATCCGGCGTCGGGGAGGTCCGGTCGCGCCCGGCAGGCCGCGGCCGGGAGGCCCATGTAAAGAAGATTTACGGCACGCGCTTTTGCCCCGGGCCCGGGTCTGTGTTAGAATTCCTTTTGAAGAAGGGGAGCGCCCATGAAATCGGAACGATCGGCCAGGATTCTCGTGATCGACGACGAGGAGAACATCCGCAAGTCCCTCAAGATGATCCTCGAGTACGAGGGCTACGAATTCTTCGAAGCCCCGACGGGCGAGGACGGGCTGGAGATGCTCAAGGAGACGGTGGGGATCGACCTCGTCCTCCTGGACATCAAGATGCCGGGCAAGGACGGGCTCGAGGTCCTGGCCGAGCTCAAGCAGAAACCGTACTCTCCCGACGTGATCATGATTTCGGGGCAGGGGACGATCCAGGCCGCCGTCGAAGCCACCAAGCTCGGGGCCTTCGATTTCCTCGAAAAGCCCCTGCACCGCGAGCGCGTCCTCATCAGCATCCGGAACGCGCTCAAGCAGAACAGCCTGACTCGGGAGTACCAGGACCTCAAGAAGAAGGCCGAGAAACACTACGAGCTCGTCGGCAATCACCCGGTCATGAAGGGTCTCTGGAAAGAGATCCTCAAGAGCGCCCCAACGAACGCCACCGTGCTCATCCACGGCGAAAGCGGCACGGGCAAGGAGCTCATCGCCCGCGCGGTCCACGCGAACAGCCTGCGGGCCAAGGAGAAGTTCGTCCAGGTCAACTGCGCGGCCATCCCGGAGGAACTCATCGAGAGCGAGCTCTTCGGGCACGAGAAGGGGGCCTTCACGGGCGCCACCGAGAAGAAAACGGGCAAATTCGAGCAGGCCGACGCCGGGACGATTTTCCTCGACGAGATCGCCGACATGAGCCTCAAGACGCAGTCCAAGGTCCTCCGCGTCCTCGAGGAAGGGGAGGTCCAGAAGGTGGGCTCGAGTCGGATCGCCAAGGTCAACGTCCGGGTCATCGCCGCCACGAACAAGGACCTCCGGGCGGAGATCCAGGAGGGGCGCTTCCGGGAGGACCTCTTTTTCCGGCTGAACGTCGTCCCGCTCTATTCGCCTCCGCTCCGGGAGCGGAAGGAGGACATCCCGCTCCTCGTCGATTATTTCTCCCGGACCTTCGCCGAGGAGAACAACTTCAAGGTCAAGAAGTTCTCGGACGAGGCCCTGCAGGCCATGGTCGGCCACCCCTGGAAGGGCAACGTCCGCGAGCTCAAGAACACGGTCGAACGGTTGATGATCATGACCGACAGGGATACAATAGAGGCCAAGGATCTGCCCGAGGCGTTCCGCGAGGAACGCCCGGTCGGCGCCCCCGCGGCGGCCGGCGTGAAGACGCTTCGGGAATACCGGGACATCGCCGAGCGGGATTTCATCCTGGCCAAACTCGAAGCCAACAACTGGAACATCTCGCAGACGGCCCGGGAGATCGACACGCCGCGGAGCAATCTCTATAAGAAGCTCGAGCAATACGGCATTAAAATAACGGCCGGAGTGGGCGAGGCGGTTGCCGCTCCTTCCCGAGAGGGAGGAGGGGAGGAAAGTCCGAACTCCAAAGGGCAGGATGGTCGCTAACGGCGACTCCGGGCGACCGGGGGAAAGTGCCACAGAAATGACACCGCCCTCCGGGGCAGGCGCAGCCTCCCCGGGGAGCAAGGGTGAAATGGCGAGGCAAGAGCTCACCGCCCTGATGGCGACATCAGGGGCACGGCAAACCCCATCCGGAGCAAGGCCAAACGAACCCCGTTTTGGGACGGCCCGTCCCAGGGGGTGGGTAGGCCGCTGGAACCCCGGAGCAATCCGGGGGCTAGACAAATAACCGCCCCCGCTTCGGCGGGAACAGAATTCGGCTTATGTCCCGCTCCGGCCGTTTCTTTATTTTCGGGAGCGGCCCCGCGCCGCACAATTTCTAAGGGTGGTAAGGACGTGAGCATGGAGACAAAAACAGCCGTCGTGACGGGCGCGAGCAGCAGGATCGGCGCCGCGATCGCGAGAAGATTCGGGTCGGCGGGCTGGAACCTGGCGCTGGCGGCCCGCCGCCAAAAAGAATTGGAGCTCGTGGCGGCCAGGTCGGGAGGGCACGCCCTTCCCGTCGTGGGCGACATGTCGCGAAGAGGAGACGTCGAGAGGCTCCTCGACGAGGCCGTCCGGACGTTCGGGAAAGTCGACGTCTGGATCAACAACGCGGGCCGCGGCGTCGGTCTTTTACGGAATTCAAGTCGCCGTGCCCCACTTTCAGGAGCGCGGGGAAGGGCATCTCATCAACATCTCGTCGTTTCTGGGGCGTGTCCCGCTCGTCACGTTCAGGTCCGTTTACAATGCCGCCAAGGCCGCCGTGAACGTCCTGACCGCCAACCTGCGTGTGGACCTGCGACGCACTCATCCGCGCATTCACGTTTCGCTGGTCATGCCCGGCACCGTAAAGACGGAATTCGCCGCGAAAGCGCTGGGCGGCACTCCCCCCATGCCTCCGGGAGGGCGTTCCTCGATAGTTCCGCAAACACCGGAAGAGGTGGCGGAGGCGGTCTGGGGGTTAATCGAGAATCCGAAGGCCGAGTTATACACCAATCCGGCTTCCCCCGAGATCGTCCGGAGATATTATCAGGACGTCGGGGCCTTCGAGGACGAGATGTTCAAGGGGAAATGATCGAACCCACGATTCGCGAACTGACAAGGAGGTCTCACATGCCGGTTAAGTACCTCAACCCGGGCCGGATCGAGTTTGATGCCAAGCTGAACAGCGCGGAGGGCGGCGGGACCTTCGTCTATTCCCCCAATGACGTCGGGAAGCTATATGGAGTACAGGGCCGCGTACCGGTGAGGGCACATTCGACGGCATCCCTTATCGCGGGTCCATGGTCAGGATGGGGGAGCCATGCCACATGCTGTTGATCCTTAAAGAAATCCGGGAGAAGCTCGGCAAGGACAAGGGCGACACGGTCCATGTGACTGTGGATCTCGACGACGCGCCCCGGGTCGTCGACCTGACTAAGGACGTCGAGGCGGCTTATAAAAAGGCCGGGGTTCTCGAGCGCTACCGGTCGCTCTCCTTTACCCAGCAGCGCGAATACAACCTCTGGATCGAAGACGCCAAGCAGGTCGAGACGCGGAAACGCCGGATCGAGAAGGCCATCGAACAGATCCGCGGCAAAATAAAGACCGATTAGGAAGCCGCCCCTCGTTGCTTGTCTCGGAGCCATAAAGCGTCGTGGAGCGTACCGGGTGAGATCCGGTTGCGAACCCCCTCATGCGGGAGGCTTGGAGCCCGTTTGACAATCCGACCCGGCCTGCATATAAGCTAACCCTGATGGAAGATCGCCATGACGCGCCGAAGGTCGTAATCCGCCGTTTCGCCTGGTGGAGAGACGCTCCAGCGGATTCCCGGCGGGCCCTCGTCGCCGCGGCCTTCGGCTGGATGCTGGACTCCTTCGACGTCATGCTCTACGCCATGGTCCTGTCGGCCCTGGTGTCCGACCTGGGCATCGCCAAGTCGACCGCCGGGCTCCTCGGCTCCCTGACGCTCTTCGCCTCGGCCTTCGGCGGGCTCATATTCGGGCTGGCGGCCGACCGCTTTGGCCGGCGGAAGGCCCTGATGGCCAGCATCCTGATCTACTCGATCTTCACCGCGGCCTGCGGGTTTTCAACGGGTGTCCTCATGCTGGCCGTTTTCCGCGTTTGCCTGGGCCTGGGGATGGGCGGGGAGTGGGCGAGCGGGGCTTCGCTCGTCTCCGAGACCTGGCCCGCGGAACACCGCGGTAAGGCCCTGGGCCTTGTCCAAAGCGCCTGGGCCGTCGGGTACGCCGCCGCGGCCGCGGTGTCGGCCCTGGTCATGCCGCGCTGGGGCTGGCGGGCCGTCTTTTTCGTGGGCGTCATTCCGGCCTTCTTCACGCTCTGGATCCAAAAAAGGGTCAAGGACCCGGAAATCTGGAAGGCCAGGCGGCTGGAACCCCGGGCGCCGGAATCTGGTTTTCGCCTCATCTTCGGGAAGGGCCGGCTCCGTCTCACGGTCCTGATCACTCTGATGAACGCCTTCACGCTCTTCGCCTGGTGGGGGCTTAATCTCTGGATCCCATCGTATCTTTCGATGACGGCCGGACAGGGAGGGATAGGGCTGAGCACACGCATCATGTCCGGGCTCGTCATATTCATGCAGGTCGGGATGTGGCTCGGATATGTCAGTTTCGGCTTCATCAGCGACAAGGCGGGCCGGAAAAAGACTTACGTGGGCTTCCTTATCGCCGCGGCCTTCTTTGTTTTCCTTTATTCGAGCACGAAACAACCGATCGTCCTTCTCCTGTTAGGCCCTTTTGTCGCTTACTTCGGGACCGGATACTTCAGCGGCTTCGGCGCCCTTACGGCCGAACTTTACCCGACGTCCATCCGGGCCACGGCCCAGGGGATCACGTACAATACCGGCCGGATCGTCAGCGCGGCGGCCCCGTTCATCGTCGGCTCCCTGGCCCAGACCAAAGGCTTCGGATTCGCTTTCTCGCTCATCGCCTTGTCCTTCCTGGCCGCCGCCGTCCTTTGGATGTGGATACCGGAGACGCGCGGCAGGGAGCTCGAATAGCATTCCCGACTAATTCGCTATTAATTCGGTGACACACAACTCATTACCGAATTAGGTTCCAGGTGGATGCGATCGGAGTTTCGGTAATTAGTTATGTGTCACCGAAATAGAAAGGCTACGGCCAGACGGACCGGATGATGGTTAGCAGGTTCCCCGGCCAGATGCCGAGCTGGAGCACCCCGTAAAGGCAGAGGAACAAGACCAGGTAAAGCGCCGGATTGTCGGTCTCGATATCGACTCCGGCCAGCGGGTCTTTCATATACATGAAGACGATGACCCGGAGGTAATAAAATACGGAGACGAGGCTGGCCAGGACGGCGATGACGACCAGGGCGACCTCGCCCTGCTTGACCGCCGCGCTGAAGACATAGAACTTGGCCAGAAACCCGGCCGTGGGCGGAAACCCGGCCAGGGAGAAGAGAAAGAGGGCGAGCGAGGCCCCGATCCAGGGGTATTTGAATCCGATCCCCGAGAAATCCTCCAGGGTCAGGTACTCCGTTCCCTGACGGCTCATGGCGATCAAGGCGCTGAAGGCGCCGGCGTTCATGAACAGGTAGGCGACAAGGTAAAAGACCAGGCTCGTCCCGTCTCCGGCAAGGACGGCGACGAGGATGTAGCCGGAATGCGCGATGCTCGAGTAGGCCAGGAGGCGCTTGAGGTTCTTCTGCCGCAGGGCGGCCAGGTTTCCAACGGCCATGGTCAGAACCGCGATCGCCCAGAGAAGGTGATAGATGACAGGCCGTGTCCCGCCCTGGGTCCATAGCGGCGCCAGGAGGCGGAAGAGCACCGCGAAACCCGCGAGCTTTGGGCCGATCGAAAAGAACGCCGTGACCGGGGTCGGAGCTCCCTCATAAACGTCGGGCGCCCACATGTGAAACGGGACCAGGGCGATCTTGAATCCGAAGCCGGCGATGACCAGGGCCAGTCCCGCCCACCCCGCCACGCCAAGGCTTCCCGTCGAGCCGGAAAGGGCGGCTTGGATCCCGGCGAAATCCAGCCTGCCGGCGGCGCCAAAGACGAGGGCCAGGCCGAAAACCAGGAACGCGCTGGCGAAGCTGCCGATCAGGAAATATTTGACCGCCGCCTCGGACGACTTCGGGTCTTTCCTCTTCAGGCCGGCCAGGGCATAGCTCGACACCGAGAGGGTTTCGAGTCCCAGAAAGACGACAAGGAGGCTCGTGGAGGACACCATGATTATCGCGCCCGAAAGGGCGAGCAGCAGAAGCGCAAAGTATTCGCCGTGATTCATGTCCTGGCGGGCGATGTATTTAAGGCTCATGAGCACGAGGAAGACGCCCGCCAAAACAAAAGCCAGGGAGAGGACGATGGCCAGCCGGTCGAGGACGAGATTGCCGCCGAAATAGGTGAGCTCCCGCCCCCAGAGCCAAACGCTGAGGCCGCCGCTCACGAGGAGGGCGACGAGCGAAACATAGCCGAGATATTCTTTATCATCCCTCCTCAGAAAGGCCTCGAGCAGCATGATGCCGAGGGCCCCGGCGACGACGGCCAGAAGGGGAAAGAGAGCCAGAAAACTCGTCATCGCCCTATTCCCGTCCTTTCCCGAAGGGCGGCGCGTCTTTTCCTACGGTCCCTCTAAGCGCGGCGAGAGAGGGGGCTTTTTCGGCCGCCGGGACCGTCGCCACGGTCACCTTGGCCTTGACGGTTTTGAGATACTGCGTCACCGAGGCGTCCACTTTTCTCAGGACGGTCCCGGGGAAAAGCCCCAGCCAGAACATGAGCGCGACAATGGGGACAAAATATAGCCGCTCCCGTAAGTCCATATCCTTGAACCCGAGGATCTTGTCATTTTGGATGGGGCCGTGCATAACCCTGCGGAAAAGCCACAGGAGGTAGCACGCCGAAAGAATAACCGTGGAGACGGCCAGCGCGGCCAGGACCTTGTTCGCCTCGAAAATGCCGAAAAAGCAGAGGATTTCGCCGACGAATCCGTTGAGACCCGGGAGCCCCATGGACGAAAGCATGGAGATCAGGAAGACGGCCGATAATACAGGCATCTGGCGGCCGACACCGCCGTAATCCTTGATCAGCCGTGTGTGGGACCGTTCGTAGAGGATGCCGACGCAGAGGAAGAGAGCCCCGGTGCTCAGGCCGTGGTTGATCATCTGGTAGAGAGCGCCCTCCGTCGATTCGAGGTTCAACGAAAACAGGGCCAGCATGACCAGGCCCATGTGGCTGACGCTCGAATAGGCGACGAGAGACTTCATGTCCTTCTGGACGAGGGCCATGAACCCGCCGTAGATGATCCCGATGACGGCCAGCACGGACAGGGCCGGGAGAAACGTCCTGGCCGCGTCCGGGAAAAGAGGCAGCCCCAACCTCAGGAAGCCGTAGGCCCCCATCTTGAGCAGAACGGCGGCCAGGATCACGGAGCCGGCCGTGGGCGCTTCGACGTGGGCGTCGGGGAGCCAGGTGTGGAGCGGGAAAAGCGGCACCTTGATGGCGAAGGCCAGGGCGAACGCCAGGAAAAGCCAGGCCTGCAATTTGGGGGCCAGGGCCAGCCCGTACAGGTCCTGGAAGGCGAGGGACTGCCCGCCCGTCGCCTGATGGTATTGGGCGTAGAGCACGAAGATGGCGACGAGCATCAGAAGACTTCCGAACATGGTAAACAGGACGAACTTGAGTGTCGCGTAGACGCGCCGTTTGCCGCCCCAGATCCCGATCAGGAAATACATCGGGATGAGCATGGCTTCCCAGAACACGTAGAAAAGGAACAGGTTCATCGAAACGAATACGCCCACGATCCCCGTTTCGAGGAGGAGCATGAAGAAGGAGAATTCCTTGACCCGGTCGCCGACGGCCTTCCAGGAGGAGAGAAGGGCGAGGGGCACCAGGAAGGTCGTCAGGAGGACGAGGAAAAGGCTGATCCCGTCGATACCGACAGCGTAATCGATGCCGCGGCCGATCCAGGGTGCGTGCTCGACAAACTGGGGAGATCCCGTCCCGCCGTCGAAGCCGAAATAGAGCGACAGCGAAACGAGGAAAGTCAGTGCGGAGACGGCCAGCGCGAATGCCCGGACCTCGCGGGTCCTCTCCCGGGGGAAAAAGATCAGGAGCAGGCCCCCGAGAAGCGGCAGGAACGTCACCAGGGTCAGGATCGGCATGTTCAAGCTCTTAATAGCAGGATGAATCCGATGAAAAAGATAACGCCCAGGAAAAAGGCCAGGGCGTAATCCTTGATCAGGCCCGTCTGCAGGCGGCTGAATCCGCGTCCGGCGGCATTGGCGGCGGCCGCTGAGCCGTTCAGGGCCCCGTCGATAATCTTGAGGTCAAAATGACCGTAGACGAGCTCGCTGCCCCTGACGACCGGGCGGACGATGACCGCGTCATAAAATTCGTCCACGTAATATTTTCCCGTGAGGATCTTATAAATCCACGGGAGGCGCGCGGCGAGCCGCCCGGGGACCGCGGGCTGGCGGATATAAAACAAATAGGCGATAAACAGACCCCCCGCGGCCGCCACGGAGGAGAGGAGGATCAGGTTCCATTCGACGGCCGCGGACACGGGCTCGGCCGCGGCCCGGCCGACGGGCTCGAGGAAGCGGCCGAACAGGTCCGCCTTGTGCCCGATAACGGCCGGAAGCCCGATATACCCGGCGAAGACCGAGAATACCGCCAGAATGACGAAGGGAGTCGTCATGACCCCTGGAGATTCATGAAGGTGGCGCCTGGCTTCGGGGCTCAGCCGCTCCTCGCCGTAAAACGTCAGGAAGACCAGCCGGAACATATAGAAGGCCGTCAGGACGGCCCCGGCGAGGCCGAGCCCCCAGGCGGCGTAGTGGCCGTTGGCGAAAGCGCTCGTCAGGATGGCGTCCTTGGAAAAGAACCCGGATAGCAGAGGAATGCCGGAGATGGCCAGCGCCCCGGCCAGGAAAGCCGGGAATGTTCTGGGCAGGTATTTCCGGAGTCCCCCCATCCTGCGGATGTCCTGTTCGCCCGATAAGGCATGGATAACGCTTCCGGCGGCCAAGAAAAGGAGGCTCTTGAAGAAGGCGTGGGTCACGAGGTGGAACATGCCGGCCGCGTAGGCCCCGACCCCGCACCCGATGAACATGTAGCCGATCTGCGAGATCGTCGAATAGGCCAGCACTTTCTTGATGTCCGTTTGGACGAGGGCGATGGTGGCCGCGAAGACGGCCGTCACGGCCCCGATGATGGCGACAACCGAGCCCGCGGCCGGGGAGGCCGAATAAAGGCCGTTCAGCCGGACGACCATGTAGACTCCGGCCGTGACCATGGTCGCGGCGTGGATCAGGGCGCTCACGGGCGTCGGGCCTTCCATGGCGTCGGGAAGCCAGACATAAAGAGGAATCTGGGCCGATTTCCCGGCCGCGCCGACAAAGAGCAGGATCGCGATGAGCGTCACGAGGCCCGGCCCGAGTGCTCCGCCGGCGGCCGCCGCGTTGATTTTGACGAATTCGGGACTGCCGACAGCAAGGACGAGAAACAGGATGCCCAGGATGAAGCCCGCGTCCCCGACCCGGTTGACGACAAAGGCCTTCATCCCGGCCTTGGCCGCGGCCGGCCTCTCGAACCAGAAGCCGATAAGAAGGTATGAGCAAAGCCCGACGCCTTCCCAGCCGACGAACATCAGGACGATATTCGAGGCCAGGACGAGGACAAGCATGAAAAACGTGAACAGGTTGAGCTGGGCGAAATAACGGGCGTACGACCGGTCGTCCGCCATGTAGCCCACGGAATAGATATGGATGAGAAGGCCCACGCCCGTGACCACGAGGCACATGACGGCGGCCAACGGATCGAAGGAGAAGGCGAGGGGGACGGAGAAAGAGCCGCTCGAGATCCACGGCAGCAGGATTTTGGTGAGCGGCGTCGACCCCGGCGCCATGCGCAAGAGGTGGATCAAGGCCGCGAGAGTCATCACAAAAGACAGTAACACGGCGAGACAGGCCTGGCCCGATATCCATTTCCGGGAGGCTTTGCTCCCGAAAAGGATCAGGACAAGCGCGCTCAGTCCCGGGATGAGTGGAATCAGCCAGAAATTCCCGGCCATTCTATCCTTTCAGCTCGCTCGCGTCTTCGGTCCGGACCGTTTTTTTGAGCCGGAAAACGTGCAGCACGATGGCCATCCCCACGACGGCCTCGGCCGCCGCCACGGTCAGTACGAAGAAAACGATGACCTGGGCCTCAGCTTTTCCCGAGGCCTTGGCCAACGCCAGGAAGGCGAGGTTCCCGGCGTTGAGCATGACCTCGACCGCCATGAACTGGGTCAGGAGGTCCCGCTTGACAAAAAAGGCCACGATGCCGAGGGCGAAAAGGACTATGGCAAGGAGGACAAAGGCCTGCCCGGGGATCATGACGGTTCCCTTTTCCCGGACAGGGTCATGGCCCCGATGAGGGCGGCGATGAGAAGCAGCGACGTGATCTCGAACGGATACAGGTAGTCCGTGAACAGCAGGCGGCCGATCCCGGCCGGGGCGCCGCTCCCGGGCACGGCCATTTCCGCGCCGGGGAGGAACGCCTTGCGGGCGACTATCAGAAGCTCCACGGCCAGGACGGCCGCCAGGACGGCCGAAATGACATAAACGATCTTCTTCCTCTCCGGCGCCAGGCCTTTGTCGAGGTTGATCATCATGATGGCGAAAAGAAAAAGGACCATGATGGCGCCGGCGTAGATGATGACCTGGACGACGGCCACGAAGGGGGCGTCGAGAAGGCCGAAGATGCCGCCCAGCGAGGCGAACGCGAGGACGAGGAACAGGGCATTGTGCGCCTGGTTCCTGGAGATGATCATGGCCGCGACGGAGCCGACGCAGAGGATAGAGAGGAAGAGGAAAATAACCCAGCCCATGGTGGTTTGCGCCTTTATATTAAAGATGTCCGGAGAGGATAAGTCAAGTCGGATTTTGCCGGCGGGGGGAAACAGGGCTCGCGTAAACCACCCCTGCCAAAATATCTTTGACAAACGGAGGGTATTTGCTATAATAACGCCGGTACCGCGGGGTAGAGCAGCCTGGTAGCTCGTCGGGCTCATAACCCGGAGGTCGTTGGTTCAAATCCAACCCCCGCTACCATTTTTTTTTGCCCAAAATCCAGAGTAAAATCACCGTCTTCTGAAACCGCCTTTGCGTCCGCCTACTTATTCGCCCATTTGAGAAACTAGGCGTTTTTCAACGGTTTCGGTGACAATTTGGGGACAAGGGACCAGTCCACCCTCCCGCCCAGGACGCTGGACGAGGGCCAGCATGGGCGGTTACCAGGGGGGATTATCAAGAGGTGTGATAAGCGGATTGTTTGGGGGGATGAGCGAAGGGAATCCAACCTATCCTCCGAAAATTTTTGGCCCGAAAAAAAGTCTACATTCCGGCTGGCTGATAGCTCGGGTCATGAGGGATACACAGCCAGGCAAACCCACGTTCTTGACAATCAGCGGCCAAATGGCAATACTCAGGACAGCAAAGCAAGGAGGGCAAGATAGGCCCGGAATCTAGTCCGTCCAACTGGTGCTGTTTTCCCTTGTCGATATTTAAAAGGGGAGGGGTTCTATGAAACGTATCGTTCTTACGGTCTGCCCATTGGTCATTCTGTTTTGTTGCACCATCGCTTGCCAGGACAAGGCGGCGATGGCGGAGCTGGAGAAGTACAAGGCCCAGGCGACGCTCGAAGAGCAGAACGAGGCCCTTGTCAGGACTGTATTTGATGGGTTGAACAAACATAACATGACAGTCTACCAAGAGATGTACGCCCCTGAATATGGGTTGAGTTTCCCCTCGAACAATCCTAAAGCGATGACCCGGGAAGAGGAAGCGGGATTCGTCAAGTCGGCTTGGGCCGGATTTCCCGACCTCCATTGGGATATCGAAGAAATGGTCTCCAGCGGCGACCGAGTCATCGTTAGGTATGTCGAGCGGGGTACCCACAAGGGCGAATATCAGGGCCTCCACCCGACGGGGAACAGGATTGAGGCTAGCGGAATCTGGATGGCCCGTATCAGCAACGGGAAAATCGCAGAGGTTAGAGAAGACTTTGACGTTCTGGGATGGATGCAACAGCTCGGCATGGAGCTGAAGCCGATAGCGGCGAAGAAGAAATAGTCCCAGCCCCGCCGCCTGGCGTATAACGTTTATTCTTCGCTGAAGTAATCGAGGTCTATCCGCTTTACCTCGTAGCTTGATATAGGGGAGACGCCGATATTGTTGTCAATCATGAACTCAGCCAGCTCTTCTCCATCGATTAGGACAATCTTATTGTCAATCCTGGAGGCATAGTCCTGGGCTTCCTTTGAGAAGCTAGCCGTGGTGATGAAAATGCCCTTCTTCGCCCTCTGGCCCTGCAACGCTCCAGCGAATTTCTGAATCTCAGGACGCCCAACCGTATTCTCCCATCGCTTGGCCTGGATATAAATCGTATCAAGGCCCAGACGGTCTTCCTTGATAATCCCGTCAATCCCCTCGTCTCCCGTTCCCCCGATTGCCTTTCCTGCATCCTGCCGACTGCCTCCGTAGCCCATTTTTACCAGTAGCTCTACAACCACCCTCTCGAACATCTTGGGAGTGGTGCTCTTAACCTGGGCCAGTATCTCGTTGGCCAGGTTATTCTTCAAGCTCTGATACGCTTCTTCCAGCACCTCCTCAGGGGTATGAGGCTCCTCGGGGGGTCGCCTGGTAGTTCGTCCTCCTCCCGTCCGGAACTGTTTGAAACCTTCGTACTGGTCGAGGAAGCCGATATCTATACGAGAAGGTTTTCCTCTGAGAGCCTCCTGGCCCCTCTCGGTTATCTGGATATGTCCTCGGGTCTTTGACTCGACAAGTCCCGCCTTCTTCATGTACGTCCTGGACCACCCAACCCGATTATCGAATGTGCGTTGGAGACCTGAGGGCAGGAGTTCTCGCCGCTCTTCGTCGGTCAACTTGAACTGGACTGCAAGAGCCTCAATCGCTTCCCTCAGGGTATGTTCCTTGCCGTCCCTCAGGAATTCGAGGAGGGGTAACATGATTGTCTGGAAGTCGGGTATGGACATATCAACTCCTCCCACCTGAAGCTTTGACATTGATGTTATTCTCGATGTTTCGCAGAAGTCAAGGCTCCCCCCAGTTGATGCAGGATGGCTGTCTAAAACGGCAATACCCAGCCCCCTCGACCCCTATCAAGCCCGGATACGGCCTCTATGGGCCTCCCAGGGGCCATCAACGGCTGATTGACACCGATTGTCCAATTGAAATATATTCCGAAGAGATCATACGACGTCTATTCCGTCCAAGATAGGCATAAGTCGGTTATCAAGGGGCTAATAGGTGTCACCTGATAGGCCAGAAGCCTTTTCTCGAATCCTGATTGATAAGGCCCTCGAGGCGAGCAACTGGAACCTACTCGACTCCAGACAGGTTCGGTTTGAACAAAATGCAGTTAACGGTCGCACCGATTACCTTCTACTAGACGGTCTCGGTCGAGTGCTGTGCGTCCTAGAGGCCAAGCGTGAGGACCTCGACCCGTACGATGCGAAGGAGCAAGCCCGGGGCTACGCCGAGAACCTAAAGGCTCCGTTCATCATCCTTTCCAATGGTCGGGAACATTGGTTCTGGAACTATGAACGGGCAGACCAGCGTGACGCCTACCGTATAGAACGCCTCCCTTCAAGGGACGACCTCGAGCGGGTCCGGCTGAAAAACCTCCAGCCCCCTCGCCCGTTGATGAGCGAACCGGTCACGCCGGAGTACCTTCGCCACCTGAAATATGACCTAACGCTTCGTCGCTATCAAATCGAAGCGATAGATAAGGTCGGTAAGCTCTTTGATTCGGAATCTCGCCGGAAGTTCCTCCTTGAGATGGCGACCGGGACCGGGAAGACCCTCCTGTGTGCGGCCCTCATCCGTCGCTTCCTCATAACCCGAAACGCTGAGCGGGTTCTGTTTATCGTGGACCGAATCGAGTTAGCGAAGCAGACGATCGAGGATTTTTCTGTCGTCCTCCCGGAGTACAAGCCCGTCATCTTCAAGTCGGCACGCCGTACTGGTGAACTTCTCGGCTCTTCGGTCGTCATCGCTACCATCCAGTCCCTTATGATTGACCGCCGTTACAGGGAGGAGTTCACGCCTTTCTACTTCGACCTCGTCATCAACGACGAGGCCCATCGGTCGATTTACGGAGATGCCCGGGAGGTAGTTCAGTTCTTCCAAGCCACGAGAATCGGTCTGACGGCAACTCCCAAGGCCTATCTGAAGAACGTTAACGTCAGGGAGTTGGAGGCTTCGAACCCCAAGGCACTCGAGGCCCGACAGCTCCGGGATACCTACCACTACTTTGGCTGTGAACCGGGGTTTCCGACCTTCCGGTACGACATCATCGACGCCGTCAAGGACCCTGAAGGCCCGTTCCTCTGCCTACCCAAAATCGTCGACCTCCGTTCTGATATCACCACCCAAGCTCTCGCCGAGAAGGGCTGGGCGGTGTATATCAACGAGCAGGAAGAGAACTTCAAGATTCAGGACCTGGAGAAGAAAATCTTCACGCCGGGTCGAAACCGCCTCATGTGCGAGGCCTTCCTTCAAGAAGCCCAGACGGACCCGACTGGGGCTATTGGCAAGTCCATCGTGTTCGCTGTAAACCAAACCCATGCGACGAACCTCACGAAGATATTCAACGAGCTTCAGCCGAATATCGCCGTTACCATTACGTCCCGTATCCCCGAAGCTTCTGCCATTTCCAAGGAGTTCCGTGATGGCAAGCGTGCCGAGCGTATCGCTGTCTCCGTGGATATGCTCTCCACAGGTTACAACTGCCGTGACCTTCTCAATATCGTCCTGATGCGGCCCGTTTTCTCGCCAACCGAGTATGTCCAAATCAAGGGGCGAGGGACACGCCTTTTCAAGTTCATGATTGGCAACACCGAGTTCGATAAGAAGAACTTCTTCCTCCTGGACTTCTGTGGGGTCGCTGAATATTTCGAGGACAAGTACGATTACACAGCACCCCTCAAACTTCCTTCGGCGGAGAAGGAACCTAAGCCTCCTATAACTAGGGACGGGAAGCCGGGTGTTGGCGAAGAAGGCTCAGCATACGGCCCCGAGTCGGAGGCTCCATCCCGTGAAATCCCTGTCTGGGAGGGGGTTGATGTCCTCAAGAGCCGAGAAGTCATTGAAGTCGGCCCGGACGGAGAGAAGGTGGACGTGATGACCTTCCGTGGTTCCTTCGAGCATGACGTCAGGGACTTCACCGAGCGAGATGCGGAAATGAAGAAGGCAGTCGAGGAGGAAGACGACGATACGGTCGAGATAGTCGTCAACGAGCGGTTCTTTCACAGGCCCCGGATGTTTTACTCGCAGGATAAGCTCGTCACCTCCTATGGAGTACCTGCCCCGACTCCGGCGTTCGTCTATAATGCCGTCGGAAAAAGGCCCCTGCCAACAAAGGACGATATCATTGCTGATGTCGTGGATTCCATCGCCGCTAGGTTCAATCTTCGTTACAACGAACAGAAATGGCTCGATGCAACAACACAGCTACTCGTGGAAGACCCGGACGCCCGTCGAAGGTTCATGTCCGGAGACATGACCATCTTCACCTCCAGCCAGTTCAACCAGCTCGGGGGCATCATCGCCCTTGCTCAGTTCGAAGGCCGGGACCAGGTATTCGAAGCCCTGCGGCAGTCCACCCTTGTTCGGCAGTCCCTCTTAGGAGCAACGACCCAATGACGAATTCGCTCTCGGATAAAGAGAAATCCAACGGGGCCAACTTCTTTTCCTCCGGACTCCGCCAAAAAGTCGACCAGCTGATGAATATTCTCTGGGCTGGTGGGGTGAACAATCCGATGGATTCCATAGAGCAGATTTCCTATCTGCTCTTCCTACGCCTCCTGAGTGAGAAAGACGACACCCTGGCCTCGCTCGACAAGAAATACGTCCGTATCTTCTCCGATAGGTGGGCGAGGTTCGCCTGGGGCAACTTCGTGACCCTCACCGGGGACAGTCTATTCAATGCCGCCCGAGACGCCATCGAGAGTTTGCATGAGCTTCCCGGCCTCTCCGATACGGGGAAGCTCCTCTTTAGTCGGGCTACGCTCAAGATTTACGACCGACCTACCCTCCGAGCAGTCATACAGGGCATCCACAGCCTTGACCTTGCCGCCCACGAAGGACATGACCTGAAAGGGGATATGTACGAGTATCTCCTAGGCCAGCTCTCCTTATCCGGCACCAATGGCCAGTTCCGCACCCCTCGCCACATCATTGACCTGATTGTACAACTGGTGAACCCACAACCTGGTCACCGAGTCTGTGACCCGGCCTGTGGGACGGCTGGCTTCCTCATCGCCGCCTTCATGCACATCCTACGCCAACATACCCGACCTGCGGACCTCAAGCGGGGTCTTGTCGACGGGACGCTTCTCAAAGCCGGACAATGGAAATTCCTCGAAGAACAGGCGTTCACCGGGTTCGACAACGACGCCAACATGGTAAAAATCGCCATTCTCAATCTCTATCTCCACCAGCTAGAAAAAGCTCGTATCTCGCTAATGAATCCGCTCACCACGGGCTTCGGGGGTGCTTATCCGGGACGGCGATTTGATATCATTCTTGCCAACCCACCATTCGCCGGGAAGGTGCAGGACGAGAGCATACTCTCCGACCTCAACTACAAGCTGAACACCCGAGCTACCGAACTGCTTTTTCTCAAGTGGTTTATTGACCATCTGGCCCCCGGGGGAAGAGCGGGGGTAATCGTACCCAACGGCGTCCTTTTCGGCTCAACCAAGGCCGCCACTAGCCTCCGTGAACTAATCTTGACCGAGTGCGACCTACAAGCCGTCGTAAGCCTCCCCAGCGGGGTCTTCAAGCCCTACTCGGGAGTCGGTACCGCCGCACTCATCTTTGCCCGTCCTTCGGTCCCCAGTGCCCAGCCTGTGACCCAATCCGTCTGGTTCTATGACCTCACCGCCGACGGATTCAGCCTCGATGACAAACGAACGCCCGTTGAAGCCAACGACATTCCCGAAATGCTGGCCAAGTGGCCAAACCGGGAGGAAGGTCCGAACAGTTACCGGGTGACGATTAAAAAAATTCAGGAGAACGATTGGAGTCTTGCGGCGGGGCGGTACAAACCCGTGTCGACAGATGCTGTGCACCACGACGCCCCCGATGAAATACTCCTTGAGGTGCTAAGACTAGAGAACCAAATCATCCAGCGTGGAGACGTTCTGCTTGGGCTAATCACGAGACGCAAATGACGGCCCGGCAACAATTAACTCTAGGGGAACTTACAGAGCGTACACGGCCAATTCAGTATGGAGTCCTGAAGCCCGGCCCTTACGTTGAGGACGGGATTCCATTGATTCGTATTACGGATATTTCGTCAAACTACTTGGATACTACCAACGTCCATCGGATTTCGAAAGAACTTGATGAAGAGTTCCGGCGAAGTCGTCTGCATGGGGGCGAGGTTCTAATCTCGGTTCAAGGGACTATTGGAAAAGTAGCCTTATGTCCACCGGAATTCGCTGGTTCAAACATCTCTCGAACCATCGCCGTTATCCAGCCGGACGACCGGGTTCTTCCCGCATATCTTCGTTATTCCCTTCTCTTCAAGGCTGAGTCAGGTGGATTGTGGACCGTCGGGACGACCCGGTCCAGCCTTAATATTGGCGACCTACGAGATACCTCAATTCCGGCACCTCCCGTTCCAGAACAAAAGCATATCGTGAGACTCCTTGATGAAGCGGACGATTTGCGGAAACTGCGGGCCGGAGCCGACCGCAGTACAGCCGAGCTAATCCCAGCACTATTCCATGAGATGTTCAACGGACTCAAGTATGAAACCAACCGTATTGGCGAACTAACAACCTTTGTAACAAGCGGGTCAACGCCTAGAGGGGGAGAAGAGGTCTATACTACCGAGGGGCCTTATTTCATACGAAGCCAAAACGTACGGATGAATCGGCTAGACCTCTCGGATGCAGCATGTCTGCCCTTGGATGTCCATAATCAGATGGACCGAACACAAATCACCCCTGGCGATGTCCTCCTTAACATAACCGGGGCTTCAATAGGCCGAGTGACTTGGATTGACAAGCTCGACCGAGAGGCAAACGTAAGCCAGCACGTCTGCTTAGTACGACCCAAACCCGACTTGTTGAACTCCGTTTTTCTTTCTGTTTTCATTTCTTTGCCGACGATGCAGCGACAGATTCTGCAAGTCCAAGCGGGTGCCTCTCGCCAAGCCCTGAATCACCAGCAAGTCCGAGCCTTAGAAATTCCCCTACCCCCTTTGTATCTCCAGACGCTGTTCGCAAACCGAGTATCAGTAGTTCGTACGCTGGAGGCCGACCAAGCCGCTAGCCGCCTCCGCCTCGAGGCCCTGTTCCAGTCACTCTTGCATCGTGCGTTCAATGGAGAACTCTAGGGGAAGCTTCGTACCCATCGAGGAGACAGGAAGTCGCAGAGGACGGAGGGGTAGCCCGGCACTTCATGCTCTCCCCGGATAACGAGGGAGGATACGATGGGCAACGCAGAATGGACTCCATTTCATAGCATTGGCCATGACATCAAGGCAGCTCTTGATAATGGAGCACCGATGGGGGCAGTAATCCTGACCTATGCGGCGATAGATGCAATGGCGTTCTTGTCAATGCCGGAGACAAAATCGGAGGTCACACGAAAAGATTATGTTGAATGGACCGAAAGATACCTCAAAGCAGATTCGAGCCAGCCTTACCAATACGAAGGAATCGACATCTATGGTGCCAGGTGTGGCCTGTTACATCGATATGGAGGTACATCCAGTATCAGCGATAGAGGTAAATGTAAGGTCTTCGCCTATCACGATGGAAGCGAACATATATATAATCCGTCTATTAGCGACAAGCTCGTGTTGATAAGCATGTCAAGATTCGTGAACGATTTTTTCGGAGCTATTAAGGCGTTCTTGCGTGACGCTATTGCCGACGAGGGTTTACGGGGCAGAATGAACAGGAGGATGGGGGATATCCTCCACGTTTCGAGCGTGTAAGCTTAGCTGAGGAAAAGAATACTTACTATGCTTGACGTCAGCGAGATTCGGACAGGGGTTGATTTCTCCTAAGCTATGGTTTCCAATAACCAAACCAAGCTAGGAGGAATGAATGACAGTGAAACAGGGAAGCTCACCGGAATCGATTGTCCGGGAGATCAAGCGACGGACCCGCCGGAAGTTCACGGCCGAGGAAAAGATCCGGATCGTGCTGGAGGGGCTGCGGGGCGAGGCCGGCATTACCGACCTCTGCCGGAAGGAAGGCATCTATCCTACGATGTACTACAAGTGGAGCAAGGCGTTCCTTGAGGCCGGCAAGAGACAGCTCAACGGGGACACCATCCGGGAGGCGGGCTCAGATGAGGTCTAGGAGCTTCGTTTGGAGAACGACCCTCTGAAGATGCTGGTGGCGGAGCTGACGCTTCGGAACTGGAAGGATGACGGTCTCGTTTTCAAGAACTCAAAAACGGGGAAAGCATTTGTTGACATCCGCCGTGCCTTCTACGGAGTCTGCCGCCGTGCCAAGATTGGGGGCCTGTTGCTCTTGGACCTTCGAAGGACGTTCGCCACACGGTTGCTGGAGAGGGGAGCCGACATCATAACCGTTCAACAGCTACTGGGTCACACGTCCGTATCCACGACCATGATTTATACGATGTCCGACCCTAAGAGAAAGCTCGAAGCGGTGGAACTCTTGGTAGGGAATAAGGCCCCAGGCTGTGACGGTTTGGTGACAACTGCGGGGACGTTGCTGGTTAACAATGTGTTTTCAGTCAACTAGCCTGGTAGCTCGTCGGGCTCATAACCCGGAGGTCGTTGGTTCAAATCCAACCCCCGCTACCATTTTTTTTTGCCCTAAATTCCCTGGCGTCAACGATTTACGATGATCCCCGAAGCCCTTTTTGATTTCCGTCCGAATCCGTAGAATTCAGCGCTTTTCAATCTATCCTGGCACAAATTTGGCACACGGCTGGCACACAGCGGGCCAATGAGAATTATGCTATGCCTCTCACCCCGCGGACTTGCTATCCCCCTTCAGCACCACCGCGCCAGCGACAACCACAACCAGCCCGAGGTAAAGGAGTGGACTCTTTAGCATATCCTTCTGGCCGCCTCCGGGTGGTCTGGGTGTCCTGTCCCCGTAGGTAACGACATCGTAGGAGATTTTCCGGTTGCTGACCACCACTCCCGCCACCATCACCAACCCGATGAAGACCAGCCCCCAGCCGAGGATTCGCTTCTGTGTCCTGTTCATCCCTGTCCTCTCCCTTGGCATTATTTGTCGGTTGTTCAATCTGATAGAGTTGAGCCTCGTTCGAAGTGCATAATTAAATTGTATGCTGTTTCCATTTCGGGCTTTCCTTTTCGGCTGAGCAAGTATCTTAAGGACTCTGGAAAAACAAAAGTGGATGCGGCTACCCAATGTCCACAAACCCATTGCCCTGCGCCCGCCGTAAGCAATTTGGAATATAATTCCTCAAGTTCGTTACGGGATACATTGAACTTGTTCGGAATTACCTTCGTGGAGGGTTGTTGTTCACAGTAATCAAAGAGGGCGTTTTTTGCATCACCCCTTATGTCTGTCTGGCTGAATAAAGACTCGGCGAGTTTCCCCGGGTCAATTGGTCGTCCCAGTTCTCGGGATATGAGTTGAAGGCGTTGAGGCGGAAAACCAGCGTAATTACCTTTTTTACGCGCGGATCGCGCGAAAAGACTCGATGCCAATCTTGCGGCAAACGGACGAGCGATAATTGCCGAAAAGAATGCAATTACAATTGCAAACAACCCAAGTTTCCACCCCCCCACGAAAAACGCAGATATTAAGAGGGGTATCAGAAAAAGGCTGAGCACCACATCAATTTGGGATTTCTTCGCGCCCTTAAGGAATCCGTTTAAGACAATAAGGAACACGACTAAAACCGGCATTGAGTAAATTAAATAAAGCATCTATTCCCTTCTGTTCCCTGTTTGTCCAATTGTAGCCCGCTCCCTTCCGGCGATGCAATAGGCAAGTCTCCAGAGTAGAGGAAGAGGCCGGGGAAGGCTCGGAGCCAACGGCAGCGTAGTCATCTTGCTCAGTCGAGCCCTTTGGATTGCCCTGACCCCGTCCCTTGTGCTGATGAAAGCGCAGAAAATACGATAGGAGGCGTGGGAGGGGCTGAGGATCGCGTATATGATAGCCCTTGACACTTTATGTATGGCGAATTATCCTAACTTCAGGCGGCACGAAGGGAAAACCAACAAGCGCGACGTTGATTGGTGCCTTGAGAATGGGTGCCCAGTTAGATTGTTTTTAATAGGAGGGCCTAGGTGTTATTGAAGTCGATCCAGGTAAAATCATATAAGAGTGTCTCTGATTCTGGTTTAGTGACATTCGACCAAGACGTAACATGCCTGGTCGGGAAGAACGAAAGTGGGAAAACGGCATTTCTCGAAGCTATATATCGGCTGAATCCCCTGCCAACCGGCCACGTGAATACTTTTGATGGCCTTCGCGACTATCCGCGCCGGATCTATTCCCGAGATAAAGAAACGATTCCTGAAACCGTAGTAGTAGAAACCGTCTTTACTTTGGAACCCGAAGACAGCCAGGCAGTTGAAGAAGTTCTCGGGGAGGGCTTACTGACGAAAAATGAAGTGATTGTCCTCAAGAACTATCAAAATCAGCAACTGTGGACAATGCCCATTAATGAAAGACAACTGGTAACGAAGTTGGTCTTTGAGGCTGGTATAGAGGCTAGTCTGGCCGATGACATCGAAACTGTAGCGAAATTAGAGGAAAAATTGAAGGCCATGGATGGGCCGCCGCCGGCGGTTTCTGCCTTTCTTAAGGGACTCAAGGATTTTAAACCTCGCCAGAAAGTTTTGGACATTCTGTCCAAGCAATTGCCGCATTTCCTATATTTTAATGAATACAGTATCATGCCCGGCCGAGTTTCGATCTATAAACTCCAGCATACTTCGGAGAATCAACTCCAACCTGGGGAACGAACCGCTCTTTCCCTCATACGGCTCAGCGGCGTTAAGCCGGAAGAGTTTACAGAAGCGAACTATGAAGCCCGGAAAGCGGCGCTTGAAGCAGCTGCCAACCAACTCACCGACGAGGTTTTCGAATATTGGAGCCAGAATAAGGATTTATCCATAGAACTGGATGTCGATTTCAAATCACAAACAGAACCCTGCGGCCAACCACCATTTCTTGATATAAGGGTTCGCAACCAGCGTCACAGAGTAACATTGAACTTTGGTGAACGATCGCATGGATTCATGTGGTTCTTCTCTTTCCTTGCCGCATTTTCAGAATTCAAGGGCAAGGAGAACTTGATTTTACTGCTCGACGAACCAGGGCTGGGACTACACGCGGCCGCCCAGGCAGACCTGCTGCGCTTCATCGACGAGAGGCTTGCGGCAGAACACCAGGTAATCTACACGACACACTCACCCTTCATGGTTGAAGCAAATCGGTTCCAGCGGGTGCGCACGGTCGAGGACGTTGACCAGGAGGGCACGAAGGTTAGCGCCGACGTGCTCTCGACGTCAAAGGACACCCGCTTCCCTCTTCAAGCAGCCCTCGGTTACGATCTGGCTCAAACTCTCTTCATCGGTCCAAACAATCTCATAGTCGAAGGCCCCGCAGATTACATCTACCTCCAGGTAATAAGCGAACACCTCCGGACCCTCGGACGCACGAGCCTCGACCCCCGCTGGGTGATCGTCCCGGTCGGTGGATTGGACAAGATCCCGACATTTGTGGCTCTCCTTGGCTCGCAATTGAACATCGCCGTTGTCTTAGAAGTTTCTGCGGGCGGATCACAGAAAGTGTCTTCGCTGGTCCAGCGGGGAATTATTGCAGGGGAGAAGCTCATCAGCCTGACTGAGTTCACCCATTCAAGCGAAGCAGACATCGAAGACCTTTTCGAACCATCATTCTATGTCAGCCTCGCAAAGCAGTCCGGCGCCATAGACGGGAATTTCAGTCTGCCCCGCAGCAACGGACGCATTCTCAAAAGAATTGAAACCGCGACAGGTTCGTCATTCAGCCACTATCAACCAGCACGGTATCTGCTGGAACACCAGGTAGAATTGCTCGGCGGGATAGGCGACGCTACCTTAAACCGGTTTGAGGGATTAATCAGAAGGGCAAACTCGCTTCTTTGATAACGAGGAGGAAACGATGGCTGAGAAAAAGGAAGCCGCAAGCCTTGTCCGGACGGTCGCCGTCCCTTCGGAGGGCGACGACTATGAGATCCTGGTCCTTGCGAAGGAATCCGGCTACGAACTGCGCGTTAAGAAGAACGGAGAGTTGTTCCACCTCGGGGGTTCGGTGGAATATGATACCGCCTATGACTATGAACGCCAGTTCGGCGAAAACGCCTGTAATATGTTGGTTGAGTTAATACGAAAGAGCATTCTAGATAAAACGCGCGAACCGAAACAATCCGGGCCCGCCCCTGCCCGACACCTTAGCTCAAGCCCACACAGAAGGTTATGACAACTGCGCCAAATGCATCGGGGGGAGCAGAAGGTAAAAAGTTCTTAATTTCTGAATACGTCTTATCGCTGACGGGGTTTATTTAAGGGATTGATATCGTGAAGGAAGAAGATCTGCAATTTGCCAGGAAAAGGATTCTAATTGAGTTTATAAATCATGAGATGGACCAATTTGATGTTGAACAGAAAAGGCACGGGTGGACTACCCGGGCTCTAGTTGTAACTCTTGCAACACTGGTTTGGCTTCTCGTGAGCCAAATGCCACTCAAATCAGTTAATTGGCAAAGTGTCGGTTTGTTGTTCTTCACTTTGGTCTTAACAATAGACTTTATCGACTCATTTTCCTCAACGCTTTCCACGCAATTCGGAAAGGTTTCTGAAGAACCGCGGTTCTTTCTGACTTCTTTATTCGGGATTGCAAGAATACATATACTAACGCGTTTCGTTTTATATCTAATTCTATTCTTTGTTGCCATCCAGTTAAGGGTGCACATTTTGGGAATTTCTAAAATATCGATTCTATTTCTTCTCGGGTTCGACGCAGTGGGGAGCTTGATAGGACTAATAATTAGTTTCCGCGATATCCTCTTTTCTAAATTCCAGACAAGGAGAGCCGCGCCCCCCTATTCCTTCTTGTCAACTACTCTGATGATAATTGCCTTAGCAGGGTATTATGTCGCCTTGGCTAAAAACATTGGTTCTTTCGGCCCATCCGACATAAAAGTTGCCTTACTTTTAACGTTCATCGCGGCAACTTTCGAATTGATGGGGCGTTTGCCTACAATTTCGCCGATACTGCCTTCTTTGATTTCGATAAGACGAGATCTAGCACTCGATAAGATAGATGTTGATCAGGCAACCGGGCAAATTGATATTGCTTTGTCAGGGATGAAAGTTGGAGATCTTCTCCAAGAAAATGTTAAAGAAATACTTGACCAATATGACGCAATAAACAACATATTAAAACAAATGACGGAAGGTTCTAAAGCAATTGAGAGCCTTTTGCCCCTTGTGACATCCAAAACTAGCCCAGTTGACCTAGAAAGTATTAGTAAGGCCGTCGAGGCTTTGTTCGAAAAAAAGGACAAACAAATTAATGACCTGGAAGTGGTACAGAAAAAATTGTCTGAAAGTACAAAAAGGTATATGGCAAAAGCTAGGCAAATAACTGCCTATGATAAACGGGCATCTAAACCAATTGACGAGGTAACGATTAAAATCGAGAAAGCAGGAGAGGAAACGGCGAGTCGGTTTACAGTTGATAGCGAGGTACGCGCCAAGATAAAGGCTAGAATTAAAGAACTACAGAATGTCGTCAAAGATCCTCTCCAACTTCCTTCCTGTATCTGAAAACCTGAGCTGCTCGAAGTAGCGCTCCGACGAACTGACCCGCTTGTGCTTGGGCCAAATCTATGGGGACACGGCGGTGGTCACCGGTCGCAATACGGACAAATCAATTTACAAAGGCGAGATTACGGCGGTCCGGTCCGATTTACGGATACTTGGGTCAAGATAGCTGGCCGTTGGCAATGCGTGGCGAATCACAGCTCGAGGATAGCACAGAAATAGTCCCAGCCTAGCCATGGCATCCAGGCGACTGAACGATTTCGCCACATCGGCTCTGTGGGAACCAGGCCGCGGTCCCCCCTATCCCACGATGTCTTTCAGGCCGCTCGAAGCCGTGTAGAGGGTCCCCACGCCCGACAGGTGGTAGGCGACACGGAGCGCCTCGGCGATCTCCTCTTTCGTCGCCCCTTCCTTCATCGCCGCCAGGGCCAGGGCCTTGACGCCCAGGTCCGCGCCATGCGCCGCGTCGAAGGCCATGGCCATGAGCAGCTTGACCTTCTTCGGGAGCGCCCCCGAGCAATAGATCAACTCGCTCATCTCCTTCAGGTGATTCATCATTCTCGGGTCGATTTTCTGGAGAGCCGACAAGGGATGTTCCGCCATTGGATACCTCCTCCTGGAATTATACAAATGATATCAGGGGGACCAAATCCACAGCCAAAAAAAGTCTGATCTAACGGAATTAAGTCCGTGGAGCTTCAGGGATTCGCGCCGTCCCAGCAGAAAGTGCAGACTTTTTCCTTGGAAAGGCCGATGGCCGCGACAAGGTCTTCGAGCTTCTGGTACTTGAGCGACGTCAGGTTGAGCCGCTTGGCGATGGACTTGACCATGGCCTGGTACTTCGCCGATCCCGCCCGGGTGTATTCGGTGACGTCCCCGGGTTCCGGGCCTTCGAGCTCCCGGATGGCCTTGCGGGCGGCCAGGTCGAGCTCGGACTTCGACCGCGAGAAGTTGAGAAACGGGCAGGCGAAGACGAGCGGGGGACAGGCCGGCCTCATGTGGACCTCGAGGGCCCCGAAATCGTAAAGGCGCTGGATGGTGTCCTTGAGCTGGGTGCCGCGGACGATGGAATCCTCGCAAAACAAGAGCCGTTTCCCGGCGATGTTCTCCCGGATGGGGATAAGCTTCATCCGGGCGACCAGGTCCCGGACGGTTTGGTTCTGGGGCATGAAGCTCCGGGCCCAGGTCGGCGTATACTTGACGAACGGCCGGCGGAAGGGGATCCCGGCTTCAGCCGCGTATCCCAGGCCATGGCCGGTGCCGGAGTCCGGAATCCCGGCCACGATGTCGATACGGGCGTCATCGTTTTTCGCCAGCATGGCGCCGCACCTGTAGCGGGCCGACTCCACGTTGATGCCTTCGTAGCTCGATGCGGGATAGCCGTAATAGACCCAGAGGAAGCCGCAGATCTGAGACTTCGCGAGCGGCGGAGCCAGGGGCGCGACGCCATCGGCCGTAACCCGCACGATCTCCCCGGGCCCCAAGTCGCGGATGATTTCGAAATCCAGGTTGGGAAAGGCGCAGGTTTCCATCGCGACGGCGAAGGCCCCGGCCTTTTTCCCCACGATGACCGGCGTCCGGCCTCTCTTATCGCGGGCGGCGATGACGCCCTCGTCCGTTAGAAGGAGCATCGAGCAGGAGCCCGTCACCGCTTCGCCGACGTTCCGGATGCCGTCCTCGAAGGTTTCCTCCTGGTTGATGAGGGAGGCCACGACCTCCGTGGGGTTTATTTCCCCGCCCCTCATCTCCGAAAAATGGAGGCGGTTCCGGCGAAAGGCTTTTTGGACGAGATGATCGAGGTTTTTGATGACCCCGACCGTGACGATGGCGAAATTCCCGAGGTGGGAGCGGATGAGGAGGGGTTGGTCTTCGTAATCGCTGATGACGCCGATGCCCATCGTCCCGTGGAGTTTTTGAACGTCGTCTTCAAACTTCGACCGGAACTGGGCGTTTTCGATATTGTGGATATAGCGGAGGATGCCGCCGCTTCCGGCGACGGCCAGCCCGCCTCTCTTCGTCCCCAGGTGGGAGTGATAATCCGTCCCATAAAAAAGGTCCTGAACGCAGTCATCCTTGGAAACAACTCCGAAAAATCCGCCCATTCATGCCTCCGATCCTGAAGTCTCGCCGGACTTTTGCCCTTTGCCCGCGCCGACTTCCCAAACAAAATATCTTTTTTGAGGTGTCTTGACAAGTTTTTTCGTGGAGGATGACCGCGTCCCGCGGGGCTGAAGCTCCAAGAACTGTGGAATCCCGCGACGGGGATTGAATGTTCGGAAAATATCTGTTATATGAATATCACACGGATTCGAGGAGGACCAGATGTTCAAAGACACGACCTACAGCCAAAGACGGACGCTTCTCAAGAAGAAAATTCCCTCCGGGATTCTCCTGTTCATCGGGAACGACGAGAGTCCCATGAACTACGCGGCCAACACCTTTCATTTCCGCCAGGACAGCACTTTCCTCTACTTCTTCGGCCTGGATTCGCCAGGCCTGGCGGCCGTCATCGACGTCGATGAAAACAAGGACTGGCTCTTCGGCGACGACATCGGCCTCGAGGACATCATCTGGATGGGCGACCTGCCCAAGTTCAAGGATCGGGCCCGGGAAGCCGGGGTCAGGCACGTAGCCCCTAGAAAAGCCTTCGATGAATACGTGGCCAAAGCCCTGGCCGCGGGACGGAAGATCCATTACGTCCCGCCTTACAGAAACGATACGGCCCTGGCCGTATCCGGGCTCCTCGGCATGCCCGTCAAAGACGTCAAGGCCAACGCCTCCGAGACGTTCATCCGCGCCGTCGTCGACCTGCGGATGGTCAAATCGAAGGAGGAGGTCCGCGAGATCGACAGCGCCGCCAACGTCTCCGCCGAGATGTACCGCCGGGCGATGAAGATCGTCAAGCCCGGGCGCTATGAGCGGGAGGTCGTCGGGGTCATGGAGGGCGTCGTCAACGCCCTCGGCTGCAAGATGGCCTTCCCCCCCATCGTGACGGTCAACGGACAGATCCTCCACATGCACAGCCACGTCAACGAAATGAAGAAAGGACGGCTCCTGGTCATCGACGCCGGAGCGGAGTCCTGGCTCCACTACGCGTCCGACATCACCCGGACGGTGCCGGTCGGCGGCAAGTTCAGCCGGAGGCAGAAGGACATCTACGAAATCGTACTCGAAGGCCAGGTAACGGCCATCCGGTCCATCAAGCCCGGCGTCATGTATAAGGACGTCCATATGAAAACGGCCCGGATTATGGCCTCACGCCTGAAGGACCTGGGGCTCATGAAGGGCGACACGGACGAGGCCGTGGCCCAGGGCGCCCATGCCATGTTTTTCCCCCATGGGCTCGGCCACAACATGGGCCTCGACGTCCACGACATGGAGGACCTCGGCGAGAATTACGTCGGTTATGACAAAAGCGTCCAGAGGAGCAGCCAGTTCGGGCTGGCCTATTTGAGGATGGCCCGGGAACTGCGGCCGGGGCATGTCCTGACGGTCGAGCCGGGCCTCTACTTTATCCCCGCCTTGATGGCGCTCTGGAAGAAGGAAAAAAAGCACAAGGACTTCATCGCCTACGACAAGGCGGAAACGTTCCTGGATTTCGGGGGGGTCCGCATCGAGGACGACGTCCTGGTCACGCAAACCGGCCGGCGTGTTCTTGGGACTTCCATTCCCAAGACCGTGGCCGAAGTCGAGAAGGCCTGCCGCTAACCGCGTGAAGATCGCCCTCGTCCAGCAGCGCGCGTCCCACGACCCGGAGGACAACCGGGAGCGGGGGAGGCGGGCCTTTTTGGAAGCCGCCGCCAACGGAGCCCGGCTCGTGGCTTTTGCCGAACTGGCCTTCGCGCGCTTCTACCCCCAGATTCCCGCCGGCCCCGAAAGCCTGCTCCGGGCGGAGCCCGTCCCCGGGCCGACGACGGAGCTTTTCAGCGCCGCCGCCAAAGAGGCGGGGGTTGTGACCGTCCTCAACCTCTTCGAGCGCGACGGGGACCGGACCTATGATTCTTCGCCGGTCATCGACGCCGACGGCCGTCTTCTTGGCGTCACGCGCATGGTCCATATCATGGAAGGGCCGGGTTTCCACGAAAGGGGATACTACACGCCCGGGGATCGGGAGGATTTCGTCTTCGAGACGGCGGCGGGCCGGGTCGGCGTGGCCATCTGCTACGACCGCCATTTTCCCGAATATATGAGAGCCCTGCGTCTGCTCGGCGCCGAACTGGTCGTCATTCCCCAGGCCGGGTCGGTCGGGGAGTGGCCGGAGGGGCTCTTCGAGGCGGAAGTCCGGACCGCGGCCTTTCAGAATGGCTACTACGCGGCGCTCGTGAACCGGGTGGGCCGGGAAGAGGTCCTCGAGTTCGCGGGAGAATCGTTCGTTTCCGACCCGGACGGCCTGGTCATCGCCAGGGCGCCCCAGGGCCGGGACGCGATCCTTTACGCAGACTCCGATTTCCGGAAAAACCGGGAGTCGCAGGCCTGCCGTCACTTTCTCCAGGACCGGCGTCCCGCCGTCTACCGGAAGCTCGGGCTCACGGCCAAGACCCCGGCGAACTGATCATGTCGAACTGGTACGTCATCAACATCAAGCCCAAAAAGGAGACCCAGGTCGAGAGGCTCTTCGAGGAAGGCGGGTTCACGATCTACAGCCCGAAGCACCTCGTCGACGGCCGGGTCAAGCCCTTTTTCCCGGGTTACGCTTTTCTCGTCTTCGATTACCCGGAACAATACCAGATGGTGAAATACACCCGGGGCGTCAAGCGGATCATCGGCAACGACGACGGTCCGATCCCCATTCCGGCGG
>Ga0315281_10000127_pt1 | contig 95567 bp, 103 predicted proteins | sample YL17G07_0_MG_FD_204540 | JGI IMG/M metagenome (GOLD analysis project Ga0315281, IMG submission 204540) | Sediment microbial communities from Yellowstone Lake, YNP, Wyoming, USA - YL17G07_0 | ecosystem: Environmental > Aquatic > Freshwater > Lake > Sediment | place: USA: Wyoming | collected... | reverse complement strand
GATTTCTCCTGGCAAGGTCGGCTTCTGCCGCGGCCGCATAAACGAGGATGGAAAGTTATACACCCAAATTTATGGAGTCATCACATCGATGGCCGCAGACCCGATCGAGAAAAAGCCGCTCTACCACTTCTGGCCAGGGAGCACTGCCTTCTCCATAGGCACCGTCGGCTGCAACTTTACGTGCCGCCACTGCCAAAACTGGACCATCTCGCAGACAAACATCGAAACCGTTACTTGCGATGAAATCACTCCCGAGCGCGTGGTCGAGCTGACGAAGCGCTACGACTGCCAAGGCATCGCCTACACATACATCGAACCCGCAATATGGTTCGAGTTCTGCTACGACACTGCAAAGCTCGCACACAAGGAGGGCCTCTACAACGTCTACGTGACGAACGGGTACATGAGCTTGGATGCTTGGAAGGAGATCCGCCCTTATCTTGACGCGGCAAACGTCGACGTCAAAGCGTTCAGCGACCGCTTCTATAAAGAGATATGCGGGGTGCCTGGTGGCATGAAGCCTATCCTCGAGACTTGCGAATGGATGGTCAAAAACGGCGTACACCTTGAGACCACCTACCTCGTGATACCTAGAGAAAATGATGATGCCGAGGAAATCAGAAAGTTTTGCAAGTGGAGCGTTGAGAAGCTTGGGCCATCCACACCGACGCATTTCAGCCGCTTCTATCCTCAGCACAAGATGACAGACCGCGAGCCAACGCCAGTCAAGACTCTCGAGATAGCCATGAAAATTGCGCATGATGAGGGGCTGCGCTACGTCTACATAGGCAACGTTCCAGGGCACGCGGGCGACAACACATACTGCCACAAGTGCGGAGAGCTGCTCATCGAACGCTACGGATTCGACGTCACGAAATATGCGCTCAAAAACAAGCATTGCCCAAAGTGCAAAAGCGAAATAAACATCGCCGGCAAATACACGCCGAGCAAACGCAGCTTGTTCTAGTTACCTGCTTTTTTGATGGCGTGCATCCCAAGCTTCGCTAGCTCCTTCGCTCGCTCTTCACTTTTCGCCTCCGCAAAGCACCTGAATATCGGTTCGGTGCCGGAGGCCCGCAGGAGGAGCCAGCCATCATCCGTGATGACGCGCATGCCGTCGGTGCGATCTATACTGTAACCTTTGAATTGTCTCGCGACGGCTGCGGCGACTTTGGACTTCAATTTTTCTGGACACTCGACCTTCTGTTTGAATTGAAAATACTTTGGCAATGTAGCATCCAAATCTGAAACACTCATGCCGCTGCTGTCGAGCAACTTAACTGTCTCGACCGCAGTCATTATGCCGTCCCGACAGGGCAACCAATCTGGATATATCACGCCGCCGTTTTCCTCTCCGCCAATGTCACCGCCGTATTTGCGGATGTACTCCACCACCACCGGCTCACCAACGCGAAGGCGCACGACCTTGCCACCGAGCTTTTTGACAACATCATCGAGAACCATGCTCGTCGCGACGGTGGTCACCACCTTCGGGCGCTTTTTGTTTCGCAGGTGATGCAGCGCGGCAAGGGCGAACACGCGATCGCCGGTGAGAAGCTGTCCCCGTTCGTCGACTATCAACGTGCGGTCAGCATCCCCGTCGTGGGCTATGCCAAAATCAGCTTTGCACACAACGACGGTCTTCATGAGCTCTACCAGGTTCTGTGGGGACGGCTCCGGAACTCGGCCCGGGAATGTGCCGTCCAGTTGGCAGTTCATCGATATCACTTGACAACCGAGTTCCGTCAGAAGCTGTGGCGTCACCACGCTGCCGGCTGCGTTCGCACAATCGACCACCACCTTCAGCTTTCGCCCAACCCTCGGCACTTTTCCCAAGATGGCTTCCATGTACGGCGCGATAGCATCGGACCTGCTGACCCGCCCTATCCCGTGCCAAGACGCACGCTTCCAAACTTTTTTTGAGATGATTTTTTCGATCTTGATTTCTTGCTCACGGTTCATGCCAGCGCCGTCGCTGCCCCAGAGCTTGATGCCGTTGTACTGCGGTGGATTGTGCGAGGCGGTTATCATCACTCCCGCCGCACAACGGAAGTGCTTGATCGCAAACGACAGCACGGGGGTCGGGGCCAAACCTATCGAAACTATGTTGCAACCGCCGGATGTCAGTCCAGAGATGACAGCATTTTCCAACATCTCGCTGGAAGTGCGGTTGTCTCGGCCCACCGCCACCTCGCCGCGACCCCCGAGGTGAGTAGCCAACGCAAGACCTAGTTCGAACGCAAGCTTCGGCGTGAGCTCGACGTTAGAGATGCCGCGGACACCAAACGTTCCGAACAAGCGCTGCATTGAATCGCCGTGTAAAGTTTGCATCGTGCATATTAAATCGTTGCATACTGAAATTAGCTTGGGCCCGTGGCCTAGCTTGGATAAGGCGGCAAGTCGTTAGACCCGCAAGCCTTCTAAGCTGCAGATCCGGGGTTCAAATCCCCGCGGGCCCGCCTGTTCATTTATCGTTTCTCATTTTCTGCAGTGCACCCTAAAACTTTCGGAGAAGAAACTCAAAACTTTACTCAAACGTGAATCAATCCTATCGATCAGCAGATAATGTTTATCGAACATTTGCCCCAAGACCTTACTTACCCTATCTACATGCGCCGGTATGATAAACTCTTTTTCGATGCAAAAATCCCTAAATCCGGCCTTGGCAAGTAATGTGATTATCCCTTGTTTGGTATATCTTCGTTCGTGGGATGCTCCAACAAGAATTTTACCGAGAAATTCTGGCAGCGCATATCTGTTGGGCAAGTTAAAAATGAAGTTATGTCCTCCTGACGTGAGAACTCTGTGCATTTCCCTAAGAAATTTCTCATCGTTTTTGACGTGCTCCATAACACCAAATGAAGTGGCAATATCAAATTCTTCCCCTTCAAATGGAAGATTGAGCGCATCGCCTACTTGAAACTGGCAACCGCAGTACTGCTCTACAGCCCTCCAGGTTCTTGCTTCGTTTAGATCAATCCCCTCGACCCTTAAATCAGGGCGCAATATTGCCAACATAGCCGTCGTTTGCCCCAAGCCGCAACCAACATCCAATACTCTTGCGCCCTTTGGTGCTACTTGGGCAATAAATTCCACTTGTTTTTTGTATCTCAACCAAATTAAGTTGCTTATTACTGTGATGCTGAATGTGTAGCTGGGAATTTTTAGAGCATGATGGATTAACAATTTTCTGACTTCAACAAGTTCTTTGTCCATTTTAAATCCCAAAATTGTTGTATTCGGTTATATTCTTAATAGGTTTCCGAGATATACAATGTAACAGTAAGGTGAAAGCTGGATAGGGCGGCAGCGTCCTAAGCTGTAGATCGCGGGTTCGAATCCCGCCGGCCCGCTATATTTTATTGCCTGGTGGAGATACCACGTTTGTAATCCGGTTGGGTTACAGGTGAAAACTTGACAGAGGAAAACCCTAATCCTAAGAGTTATGCGAGGCGGCTGGTAAAGGGAAGCACCATCGTCTTCACCGCCCTAGTTTTCTCAAGCATCGTGGGTTTTCTGCTTCGTATGCTCTTGGCGCGCAGCCTGAGCGTCGAGGAATACGGTCTATTCTACGCGGTCTTCGCCCTCGTTTCGTTCTTCGCCCTCTTCCGTGACCTGGGGCTCACCTCGGCCCTGGTGAAGTACATCCCCGAGTTCTCCGTGCGCAAGGATTTCGGCGCTGTCAAGTCCTCGATGACATTCGTCGCGATTTTTCAGGCGATCTTCGCGTTTTCGGTCGCTACCTTACTTTTTATCTTCTCGAATCAAATAGCCCTTGAATTCTTCAGGACGGAAGCAGCGGTATTGCCGATAAGGATACTGTGTGCTTGGTTCTTCGTGATGGCTTTTTATGTTATTATACACAGCGCCTTTCAAGGATTTCAGGACATGCCGGCTTATGCAGGGATGGAGTTCTTCTGGATCACGTTTATCCTTCTTTCGGCCGTTCTGTTCGTCGGTGTTCTCGGCCAAGGTACCGGGGGCGTTGCGTCCGCTTACTTAGTTTCGACGGTGGTGATGATCGTTTTTGCTCTAGCGTTTTTTGGAAAGCGGTATCCGCAGGCTTTAAAAGGAAAAGCGTCGGTCACCAAACCCCTCGTCAAAAAGCTCTTCGCCTTCGCCCTGCCCATTTTCATCGGTGGCATCGGGAGCATGATCATCGGCTACGAGGATACCCTCATGATTGTGGCGTTTCGTACCCTCCCCGAAGTTGGTTTTTACCAAGTTGCACAGCCAACAGCATACATCCTATTTACATTCGGAGGGGCCTTGACCACGGTTTTCTTCCCGATGGTTTCGGAGCTCTGGGCGAGGCGCGAGCGGGAGTTCCTCGGTGGGGCGCTGCATTTTTTAGTTAAATTTTCGTTTGTGCTTATCATCCCGGCTGCGCTCGTGCTCATCGCCTTCCCCGACATAATCATCCGCCTGCTGTTCGGCGAGGGCTACTTGGCAGGGGCGACCGCTCTCCAGATCCTTGGCGGCGCTGCAATCGTCTGCACGCTTTTTGCGATTTTGACAAGCACCATGGCGGGCATAGGCAAACCGATCATCAACACGAAGGTCGTCGGAGCCATGGCATGCCTGAACTTTTTTGGGAACTTGCTGTTGATCCCGCCATACGGAATCGAGGGGGCAGCGGTTGCGACTCTTTTCTCGTACCTGCTTGGCCTCGTCCTGCTGTTTTATTACGCGCGTAAGCTAGTCAAATTTACCGTGCCGGCTTCATCGCTACTCAAAACGCTGGCTGGAGGAGTGCTCACATTACTCCTCGTCTTCGGCCTCAAGTCCGTTTTGGTGCTACCGCCCTGGCCGAAGGCGTTCGTTGTCATGATACCGAGCCTACTGTTCTACGGGGCATGGATCTTGGTGACGAAAGCGATAACGAAAGATGATCTAAAGCTCATAGCACGGATTGTGCCGATGCCGAGGTGGTTGGTCAGGGCTGCAGGGAGATTTGTAGAGCGATAGGATTTAACCCTCGTGCTCGTGAATTTATTAGACAAATAGACAGAAAGGTGCTTTGTGATAAGATGATACCTATCTCGAAACCTATGTTGGGTAAAGAAGAGGAGCTGGCCTTAAAAAGAGTTTTGTATTCGAGAGCCCTAGCGCAGGGTGAAGAAGTGAAAAAATTTGAGGATAATTTCTCAAAATACATTGGGACGAAGTTCGCAGTGGCTACGAATAGCGGAACATCGGCTTTGCATACAACACTATTAAGTCTTGGTATTGGTCCAAAAGATGAAGTTATAACTACGCCATTTTCATTTATTGCAACTGCGAATTCCGTTCTGGCCACTGGGGCAAAACCTGTTTTCGTGGATATAGATGAGGATACTTTTAACATCGATCCGCAAAAGATCGAGCAAAAAATCACTGGTAGGACGAAGGCGCTGCTGATCGTTCACCTATTTGGGCAACCATGTGATATGAAAAAGATAATGGAGATCTGTGAAGATCGTGATTTGATCTTGATAGAGGACGCGTGTCAAGCACACGGTGCAGAGTTCAGTGGGGAAAAAGTCGGATCCTTTGGCACAGGTTGTTTTTCATTTTACCCTACAAAAAATATAACTACTGGAGAAGGCGGGATGATAACGACCGACGATGAAGAGATCGCGGAGAAAGCAAGGCGGATAAGAAATCACGGGCAGGCAAGAGCATACGTACACGACATACTGGGGTACAACTACAGGATGACCGACCTGGCTGCAGCGATAGGCCTCTGCCAGCTGAGGAAATTGGATATGTTCAACAGCAAGAGAATAAAAAATGCCCAGTTTCTAACGAGGGAAATTGAGAAAATCGATGGTTTGATCACCCCTTGTGTTGCGTCAAACGTAAAACATGTCTTCCACCAATACACAGTTAGAGTGACCGAGGATTTCGGCATGCCGAGGGATGAGTTAAAAAAGAGGCTTGGCGAGAGGGGCGTCGATGCCCGCGTGTATTACTCCATACCAATTCACAAACAGCCGCTTTACCAAAAATTGGGCTATCGCGATGACTTGCCAATTTCGGAGAAGGTCGCCAATGAAGTCCTCTCGTTGCCCGTTCATCCATCCTTGACAAAAGGGGACTTGAAAAAGATCGTGGAGGCGATAAAGTGATATCCGAAAAAGCGATCATGCGCGGCAAAGTGAACATCGGGAAAAACTCGGTAGTTCAAGATAACGTCATTTTAGGCAGTTTGGAGGATGGGAAGCTAGAGATAGGGGAGAGTGCCCTCATAAGATCTGGGACCGTGATCTACTCGCACGTTAAAATCGGGAAAAAACTCAGGACGGGGCACAACGTTTTGATTAGGGAAAACACGGTGATTGGGGACAATGTCCTAGTAGGGACTAATTCCGTGATAGATGGGGACTGTAGTATAGGAAATAACGTAAGCATCCAAACTGGTGTGTATATAGCTAGGTACACAACCATAGAAGACGATGTTTTTTTTGGGCCTTTCTCTGTGACAACCAATGACAAGTACATGCGACATGGGGCAAAGCTTGAGGGTCCGGTCATAAAACGAGGAGCGAAGATAGGAGCAAATGCAACTATACTGCCTGGAGTAGTGATCGGGGAGAATGCAATTGTTGGGGCTGGAGCGGTAGTCACAAAAAACGTCGCTCCCGGAAGCTTTGTTGTGGGTAATCCCGCGAAAGCTATAAAAGGTGCATAAACTTGCTTTATCAACTGTCTGGGAGGGAGATTAAAGAAAGGATCAAGAATAGGGAAGCAAAAATAGCCGTCATAGGGCTGGGCAGAGTTGGCCTGCCTCTAGCTTCGACGCTGGCCGATCAAGGGTTCAAAGTAATTGGGATAGACATTAACAAAAAAGTTGTTTCTCTAACGAACAAGGGGATTTCGTTCCTCAAAGACGAAGTTGGCTTACAAGATATCTTGGAAAGAAATGTGAAAAACGGTAGGTTGCGCGCTTCGTCCAAAATAGATTCGGTTGATGATAGCGACCTAGTTGTGATAACTGTGCCAACTTTGTTAACCCGCAAGAAAGAGGCTGAGATTAGTGCCGTTATAAAAGCTGCCAACGATATTGCCAAATTTTCCAGATATAAGGTTATTTCCCTTGAGAGCACAGTGCCGCCTTTCACCACTCAAAGGTTAGGCCAAATGATCGAAAAGCGGACGGGTTTAAGGGCGGGACGGGACTTCGGTTTGGCTTACTCACCAGAAAGAATTCAGGTCCCACAAGTTTTAAAAGATCTGAAAACGTACCCCAAAATAGTGAGCGGAATCGATAAAAAAAGCACATTGATCCTCTCAGAGATATATTCAACTTTCGCCCCGCTTATAATAAAAATGAGTAGTCCGCTGGCGGCGGAAATAGAAAAGATAATAGAAAATGCATACAGGGATGTGAATATCGCATTTGCAAACGAGCTGGCCAAACTGTGTGAAATATACGGTGTGGATGTTTTCGAAATCATTAGGGCTGCAAATTCGCAACCGTTTTCCAACATCCACAGCCCGGGGTGCGGTGTCGGTGGCCACTGCATACCTATGGATCCTTACTACATAATAAGAGACGCCGAAAGACGCGGGGGCGAGCCCTTGTTACTAAAAACTGCTCGGAAAATTAACGAATCCATGCCCAAGCATGTCGTGAATATGGTGAAAAGCCACGTAAAGGCGGGTAGGGTCGCCGTGCTCGGGTTAAGTTTTAAGCCGAACGTTAAAGCATTTGAACACTCCCATACGCTACAAATCATTAAGCTTTTGAAAGACTATGAAGTCGTGGCCCATGACCCATTTTTAGAAAGAGAAAAGTTTCCGTTTAAGACTGAAAAAAATATTTACAAGGCAGTCAAGGGGTCAGATTGTGTTATCCTCTGCACAGCACATTCCGCGTACAAAAACCTAAAATTTAAAAAAATAAAGAAATTGATGAAAGGAGACCTCATTGTTGATGGTAGGGGCTTTTTTAATCCAAATGAGATTAAGAAAGCGGGATTATTGTATAAAGGGATAGGAAGATCGCATGGTTAAAGTTGGTGTTGTGGGAGTAGGCTCGATGGGGCAATATCATGCAAGGCTTTACTCAGAGCTCGACTGTGAGTTGGTAGGGGTTGCGGACATAAACTTTGAGAGGGCTAAGGAGATCGGAGTGAAGTATGGCACGAATTATTACAAAGATTACAGGGTGCTTTTAGATAAAGTTGACGCCGTAAGCGTCGCAGTTCCCACTTTATCGCATGGGAAAGTTGCTCTGGATTTCATCAGAAGGGGGATTCACTGTCTTATAGAGAAGCCGATTGCCTCAAATTTGGAGGAAGCAAAAGAAATGATAGAAGAAGCAAAGAAGAATAGAGTAAAATTGATGGTCGGGCATATAGAGAGGTTCAACCCTGCCGTCATCAAATTAAAGGAGTTAGTGGAAAAAGGCGCACTTGGAAAATTGCTAATTTTGTCTATCAGAAGAGTGGGCCCCGTTAACCCAAGGGTTAAAGAGACAGGAGTAATACTAGATTTCGCAACTCATGATATAGATATCGCGAGGTACATGGTGGGAAAAGAGCCCTTGAATGTCTTCGCAAAATTCGGCAGTATTAAGAACGAGAGGGATGACCACGCCGTGGTAATTTTGGACTTCGGGGAAACTACCGCGGTAATAGAAGCAAATTGGCTTACCCCCCATAAGGTCAGAAGCCTTGTGGCCACTGGTACCCATGGCATCGCATACCTAGATTACATCGAGCAAAACCTTGAGATTTATGATGCTGAATGGAAGAAGATTCCGGAGATCAAAAAGGAAGAACCGTTGCGGCTAGAGTTGAAGCACTTTTTGGATTGTGTAAAAAACGACAAGAAGCCATTGGTGGATGGAGAAGAAGGCCTGAAGGTTTTGGAAATAGCTTTGAAGGCATACGGAAAATCAAAGTAGGAAAGCAAACTTTGGAGATCAAAATGTGTGGGATTGCGGGATTTAACTTTGATGATCCAGAACTTCTGAGGCGAATGTGCAGAGTAATGGAGCATAGAGGGCCAGACGAGGAAGGTTTTTACGAGGACGGTTACATGAGCCTAGGCAATAAAAGACTGAGTATCATCGACTTACAAACGGGAAGGCAGCCGATCCATAATGAGGATGAAGATGTTTGGATAGTTTATAGTGGTGAAACATACAATTTTCCGGAGTTGAAGGAGGATCTAGAGAAAAAAGGGCATAAATTCTACACTAAAACAGATGTAGAAGTTTTGGTCCATCTTTATGAGGAGTATGGTAACTCTTTTGTGAAAATGCTTAACGGTATGTTCGCGTTTGCACTTTGGGATAGCCGCAAGAAAAAATTGATTTTGGTGAGGGATAGAAGCGGGATAAAGCCCCTATATTTCACCGTGCTTAACGACAGTACAATCCTGTTTGCATCCGAGATAAAGGCGATATTGCAGTATGAAGTGATAAAAAGAAGAGTGGACCCACAGGCATTTCACTATTTTGTGAATTTGAGGTATGTCCCAAGCGAGAGAACAATGTTTCAAGGAATTAAGAAATTGCTTCCCGGGCATATGTTAATTGTTGACAAAAAAAACATGCAGATAGTTAAATACTGGGACTTGAAGGTTCAACCTCAGAATTGGCTCGAGAGCTACTGGGTAAAGAAACTCAGAAAATTGCTTGAGACCGTTGTTAAGAGGCACCTTATAAGCGACGTCCCTTTGGGCTTTTACCTATCAGGGGGGCTAGACACAAGCACTCTCGTCGCAATTGCCAGCGGGTTGACCGATGAACCCATAAAAACTTTTTGCATGGGGTTTGGCGAGCCCACGGATGAAACAAAAGATGCGCAATACGTGGCGGACCATTTTGGTACAGACCACTATGAGCTTGTAGTGAAGGCAAACTTGTTAAAAGATTATCCTAAAATAATCTGGTACGCCGATGCGCCGAAGCGGAATCTATTCCCATATTACATCGCCCAGCAAGTAAAAAAACATGTTAAAGTAGTACTCGATGGCTTGGGTGGCGATGAACTTTTTGGGGGTTATGATTGGAAATACCAATTTGCAAAGGATGTTGAAGAGAAAAGAAAGCTGCCAAGAAAGATAAGGAACAAAATCAAGAAAAACGCACTCTGCCTCGTGAAAAGTTTTGCTAAGTATGGAACGTCGGAAGAGATTGAGCAAGTACATAATCTTAAGAAATTCGTTTATCTCGACCAAAATATTGATTTATATCTGCTTGTTCAAAGTTTAGATGAAGTATTCGATGAAACTTATTTGAGAAACATTTATTCGAAAAAAATGCTTGACATCAACCTTTCGCCTGTAAGGAAGATTTTTGAACCTTGTTTTAACAACAAGCTAAACTTCATCGATCAGATAATGCTCGCAGATTATAAGATAAAAATGGCTGACGACTTTTTGTTCGTAAGTGATGTAACTTCAATGGCAAATTCTATAGAATCACGAGTCCCATTTCTTGATAACGAGTTAGTTGAATTTGCTTTTACAATTCCAAATGAATTTAAATTCAAAGATGGGAAAGGAAAATATATCTTGAGAAAAGCTATGAGTAATGTTTTGCCTAAGAGGATCGTTGGAAAAGAAAAAAGAGGATTCAGCGTTGACGTATTTTTGCAATACAAGAAAGAACTCAGAGAATATGCGATGCAAAGGTTACCAGAAGGAAATGTTGTAAAAGAAGGATTCATCAGAAAGGAGTATGTGGAAAAAATCTTGAACCACACACCCTCGTCAGACTTGGTTAAGCATTACACACTTATCTGGAATCTTTTGACTTTTGACATTTGGTATGACATTTTTATCAAAAGCGACATCAAAAAACCAAAGCTAAATATAAACAAAATGTGAGAAGTCACAGAGGTGTAATAATGGTTAAAGTCATTAATCGAATCGGAAAAGAGTATAACGACTTCTGTATAATCGTTGGAAAACCAAAAATTGGTAAAGATACATGGATAGGATATTTTACTATCATCGACGGTAGCGGAGGATTAGAAATAGGGGAGCACTGTAGCATTGCTTCAGGTGTTCACATATACACTCATGACTCAGTGCGATGGGCGATCGAAGGCTTAAAAAAAGATCATGTTAGATATTCCCATGTTGACCGGGCACCGGTAAAAATAGGCAACAATGTGTATATTGGCGCGCGTGTAGTAATCCTTAAGGGGGTAACTATCGGCGATCATGCTGTCTTAGGGGCTGGAGCCGTTGTAACGCGTGATGTTCCAAGCTATAGAGTAGCTGCCGGCTTCCCAGCCAAGATAGTTGGAAAAGTTGTAATCAAAAATGGAAAATCTACAATAGAATTTTTTAAAAATAAACGAGGGGGCAATCTTAATCGGTGATTGAAATGGTGCAAGTAAAAATCCCTCTGGCGAGGCCTTTTGTAGGAGATGAAGAGTTAGAAGCGATCAGAAAAGTTTTAGACTCTAAATACATGACTGAAGGCCCGATGACGAAGCAGTTTGAAGAAAAATTTTCAGAATATATCCAGGTAAAAAATAGCGTTGCAACGACTTCCTGTACAACTGCCTTGGAGATAGCATTACGGGTTTTAGGTATCGGCCCTGAAGATGAAGTAATTGTCCCGGATTTTACTTACCCAATTACCGCTGGTGTTGCTTTTTTAGTTGGCGCAAAACCGATTCTCGTAGACGTTGATTTAGAGAGCTACAACGTGACGGCTGATGCCATCGAAAACGCGATAACCAAAAAAACGAAATGTGTAATCCCTGTTTCTTTATGTGGTAACCCCTTGGACAAGGATGTATATAGAGTTAGCAGGGAACACGGGTTGCTGATTGTTGAAGACGCGGCGTGTAGTGTTGGCGCCGAGATAGACGGAAAAAAAGTCGGCACATTTGCGGATATTACATGCTTTAGCTTTCATCCGAGAAAGATCATAACTACTGGCGAGGGGGGCATGCTTACAACTGATGACGATGAACTTGCCGAGAAGGCTAGATCTCTCAAGAGATTCGGCCTGAAGGATGGAAAATTCGAATACATCGGAACGAACTATAAATTAAGCGATATTCTCGGAGCGATAGGCCTTGTTCAGCTAAGCAAGGTTGAAAGTATAATAAAAGACAGAATTCAAAAAGCAAAGATTTACGACGAGCTGTTGGCCGATGTCGAGTATGTGAAAACACCGTCGGTAAAGCCGAACGTCAAGCACACGTTTCAATCTTACGTGATTTACATAAAAAAGGAGGGCGTAAGAGATAGGCTACGCCGGGATTTAGCCGAAAATGGTATCGAGACACAAATAGGGACTTATGCTTTACATTTGCAACCGTGCTTTACCAATGTTGAGAGGAGATGGGACCTCAAAAATTCTGAGAAGCTGTTTAATAATCTTCTTACATTGCCTTTACATCATGAACTGTCGTTCGAAGATCAAAAACTTGTTTGCGGCGCGATTTCTGAATTTTTGAGCAAATACTAGGTGATATCATGAGGGTGGCGATATTTGGGGCATCAGGATTTGTCGGGAGAAATATCGTAGAGGTATTCAAAAGAAAAAACATTGAAATGGTCACCTCAGATTCGAAGGAATTTGAACTCCGAGATGTAAAATTCATCAAAGCCGATATTTTAGATCCTAACGCCGTTGCAAAAGTGCTAAAAGGTGCTGATGTTGTCGTTCACCTTGCGGCAAGCGGTCTACCCACATCGCTAAAAAATCCATTGTTGGATGCGAAAGTAAATATTGAGGGAACCCTTAACATCTTAAATGCCGCTAGAGAGCACGGTGTCGATGAAATCGTGTTCTCATCCGCGTCGTCTTTAGTCGGAGAGGTCAAGTATAATCCTGTCGATGAAAATCACCCTTGTATTCCGAGAACCCCTTACGGGATAGCAAAGCTCGCGTGCGAGCATTATCTCAGGGTTTATCATGAACTCTATGGACTCAACTACTTTATCTTCAGGTTCTTCAACATTTATGGCCCTTGGCAGTACCCTGAGAGCGGTGCTTTGGTTCCGATGATATACAAGAAACTTACCACAACGGGCTCCTTCGATTTATTTGGCGATGGTTCACAAACTAGGGATTTTGTGTTTGTTGGAGATGTGGCTGAGTTCTATTTGAAAGTGCTCAAAGATGGTGTAAAAAACGAAATAGTGAACCTCGGTACAGGTAGAGCGACATCAATAAAAGAGATCGTTGAAATCTCAGGGGAAATCCTCGGGATTGAACCCAAGATTAATTATTTGCCCCCTCGACCAGGCGAGATCGATAACTTCGTTGCTGATACCACAAAGCTTAAGGGACTTTTTGGATCCGTTCCACAGACTGACTTAAGAGCCGGATTGAAAAAAACGTATGAATGGTTGAAGGGGGCCTAGGGCTATGATGCCAAAAATCTTGCCTTTTTTTGTCTGCCCACTCTGCAAATCTGGTTTTTCCCTTGAGGCCGAAAAAGAAGGGGCCCACGTGAAAGAAGGAAAACTTCATTGTAAAGGTTGTGGTAGGATTTTCGAGATCTCAAAAGGCATACCTCGGTTGGTAATAGAAGAAGAGGTTGACGATTGGCAGAAACAGACATCGGAAAGCTTTGATTTCAAATGGCGCCTTTATCCTCAATTCGCCTTGGGCGGCGGAAGTAGAAAATTTCATGATGAATGGTTTTATAAAAAATATCATTGGGCACCTGATGATTTCAAGTCTTTTTTGTTTTCGAAGAAACTGATTTTGGATGCCGGTACAGGCACTGGTCATGATATAGCCTGGTTTGCTGGTATGACAAATGGGGAAGTGTTTGGGACGGATATAAGTGGTTGTGTTGATGTGGCATATAAAAATACGGAATCTTTGCCCAACTCTCACATTATCCAAGCGGATATCATGAACCTACCTTTCAAAGAGGAGACGTTTGAATTCATTACAAGTGAGGGAGTTTTGCATCATACTCCTTCAACCCGATTGGCTTTGGAAAGTCTTGTAAGACTTCTTTGCAACGGAGGGGAAATACAGTTTTACGTTTATCGGAAAAAGGGGCCGATTAGGGAATTTTGTGATGATTATATAAGACAGTACACTACACAGCTTGCTCCTGAAAAGTGTTGGGAGATATGCGAGTCCCTTACCAAACTTGGGAAAGCTTTTTCAGAGCTAAAATCTACTGTTGAGATCCCAGATGATATCCCGCTTCTTCAGATAAAGAAAGGAAAATACGATTTGCAGAGATTCGTATATTACAATTTCCTCAAGTGTTTCTGGAATGGGACACTTACTTACGAGGAAAATGTTTTAACAAACTTCGATTGGTATCATCCAAAATATGCATACCGCCATACACCAGAAGAGGTGAAGACATGGCTTGAAAAACTTGGGCTGAAAACGATTGTTTTTGATGCAGGTGAAAGTGGTATCTCAGTCAGGGCTGTAAAATGATGGATTCATTACCTCAAAATCTTCTCATGATTCACCGCGTTAGCCTAATCATTCTTAACCCCTAACTGGTGCTCGACCATAATACTTATCAAATAACTCATCATATACCCGTATGGTGTTTTTGATTATTTTCTGTAAATCATAATATTTTTTGACAATTTCTCTGCATTTTTTATACTTATTTGGATTGTCTAATACCTTCAAGATACAATTCGGCACATCGTCCTCATTTTTCGGGATCTCCCCAACCAGCGATACATCCTCTTTTGGGAAATCCACCAAAGTTGTACTAACAACTGGCACCCCACAGGCGAGAGCCTCGATAACAGCAGCGCCCAACCCCATCGTGTTCCTTGGCATGCCCGGCCAAAAGACCGGCAAAATGTAAGCATCCGCGGCATTATAGATGAGTGGCATTTTATCATGCGGAAGGACGCCAACTATCCTTACTCCACCCATCTTGCTTGCACGATCATAGAGGGGATCTTTTTCATCCGCGCCCACAAGCAATAGTTCTATATCGCGTTCTTTTCTAATCCTCTTAAAACTTTCAAGAACAAGATCTGCTCTCTTAGGAAATTTATAAAGATCCCCGACATATAAAAGTGCTTTTTTATTTTCATTTATGCCTAAAATTCTCTTGGCTTTTTCCTTATCCATGGGTTTAAATTTGTCGAAATCGGCCCCCCATATTTGAATCTCGATTGAATTCGGATCTACCACGCTGGATAGATACAGTTTCTCCTCCTCGTTTCTCACAAAGAAGTGGTCGATATTCTTCAACGCGAATTTAGTAGCTTTATTTTTTATTGATCGAACAAACTGTATAATATATCTATTTTTTATTGAGAGAATCGAGGGTGGTTCCCCGTGGTCTTGGATAACACTAGGTACATTTCTGAATAGGGATGCAATAAAAAGGTTAAATAATGTAATCCCATGTAAATGGAGTAGAATTTGGTCTTTTTTCTGCAGCTCTTTTATTTCTTTAATTAAAGACATCGGGAACTCAAATCCTTTAAAATTAAAAGATGGAAAAATTTTGTGGGTTACCCCATTTTTTTTATCTACAAATGGCTTCTTCATCCTTTTTTCTGATCTTATACATTCGATTTCGTATCTTTTGGTTTGCTCAAGAACATGCTTAGCAATTCTTGTCTCAAAGCCATCATAAAAGGAGGAGTCTTTAGCTTTAAGATCGATATCGGAAATGGAGTAGGGCCAAAGATGGATTACTTTCATTTTTTTGCCTCATAAAGGGGACAATCCCTGCACTGTTTCGGGATTTGACCTTCCCTCAACATTTTTCTAAAATTTTCATATTTTTCTCCATGCCATATTTCTTTAAAAGGCTCCTCAAAAATATTTCCTAACGCGTATTCCTTTTGAAATTCCCTGCGATTTGCCTCGTTGCCAGCACAACAAGGTACAACATAACCCGTCACAAAAATAAATGGCATGATCCACTCCGTGCATTTGGTTATGGATGGTTTAGTCCGCGGTACATCCGCACTCCAGTCTACTTTTAAATTCAACTCTTTACCTTTTCTTTTAATATCCTCCACCATACTTTTTGGAACTTCCGTGAAAAGATATTCAACTTCCTTAAATGTGTGCAGCATTCTCGTGAATTTTACTTTAATCCCTTGCTCACCAAATGAATGCGCAAACTCCAAAAATGGCATCATCTCGTGCACATTTAGTTTTGTTACTATATAGTGGAATTCAATTTCAGGAAAGTGAGCGTCCATCTGTTTTTTCAATCCACATAAAGTCCTTATGTTTTTTACCACCCTTTCAAAGTTAGATTTTACCATAATTTTTTCGTATGTTTCTTTTGTTGCCCCAACTGTCGAAATGAATAGCTTATCTAGTTCAAGTTCGACTAGTCTTTTTAAGATTTCTTCGTTCGCATAAAACAAGTTGTCGTAAAGCTCAACAAAAATGTTTTTTGACTTAACATATTCCAACATTTTCATAAAATCTTTGTTGAGAAAACTTTCACCGATTCCTGTAAGACCTATCCATTTAAGTTTAGGGAACTGATCAACTATTTTTTTAAATTCTTCAAATGTCATGTCTCTATTCGGTTCGTTCCAATAAGTATGTTCGCACATCTGGCATTTTAATCCACACCGCGTTGTTGGCTCTATTTCTATACAAAATGGATAAGGCTTTGACCGATAAAGCAACTTGATAAGGATAGGATTTTTTGTACTGTAAAATAGCGAGAAATACATGTAGTTGTATGCATATTTAACCCCTTTTTTCTTCAAGAGGAATAAAATTTGTTTAATTCCTGATAGCACTTTTATCACCTTTTAATGCTTCTTGAAATATTTCAAGCATTCTCTGGCAAAATTTATCCCAACTCAAATTTTCCTTTACCCAAGTTCTACCGTGCTTTGCCATTTTACGGTATTTTTCTGGATTATTATAGATGCCTAACACAACTCCAGTAAAGTCGTTCGTGACTATGCCAATTTTGTTTTTCTTTATTATATCTGCCGCGGTCATCCGCGTTGAAACCACTATTGGTCTAGCCGCACACAAGGCTTCAAAAGGAGACAGCCATCCACCCTGAGGCTTTATCGGGAATAGGGCCGCATCACAAGCTGCGTAGAGGTCACGAACCACCGTTCGAGGCAAATGTCCTGTAAAGATAACGTGCTCCTCCAATTCAAAGTTGTGCACGTACTCTCTTAGCATTTGTTCATATTTAGCTACACCATGTCCTACCAGGATTAATTTTGCATTTGGGATTTTGCTTTTCAGATTTCTTACGGCTTTAATACTTTCTAACTGATTTTTCAATGGCGTAAGCATACCAACTTGTAAAAGGATAAAATCGTCTCTGCTAAGGTTGAACATATCCCTTGCCTTTTTCCCATCTCCATCCGAGAAAAATTCATAATCTATACCATAGTTGTTAACAAATGCTGTAATTCCGTATAACTTTTTGAATCTTTTGGCGTTGAAATCATCGGCAACGCAGACATGATTCACATAATTTTTTACTACAAACTTATCCAATGGTATCACGATGCTCCGCAATACCCTTGCTGGAAACGATGGGGTTGGAGGAAAAGCGAATTCAAGTGGTGGCTCATTGCACATCCAAACAGTCGGCTTCCTGCGCGGGAATACAGAAAGTTCAGCTGGAAAATTATGAACGTTGATTACATCAAAATAATTGAGATTTTTGCCCACATATTTTCTCAGCATTAGAATTATCGCGATTAAATTTCTCCAGTTAGTGATTTTTTTCTTTGGTGTGATTATACGGGTCCCCCTCAGATCTTTTTTTATTTTTGTGGATATCGACAATGTTAAAACAGCATTTTCAATACCTTTTCTCGTTAGATAATTAGCAAGCTTTACTATTACCAATTCAGCGCCGCCGTATAAAGACATGTCAGGATGGATTATCAATACGCGCATGTTATCACCAAAATTACAATAGATTTAAAACTTATTAATAACAGTATCAACAGAAGGTGTTAGATTGAGGGTCTTGGTGACTGGTGGCTGTGGGTTCCTCGGCTCGCACATATGCGAGTATTACAGAAATAAGGGAGAAGAGGCGGTATCGCTAGACAATCTAACTAAACATGAGCTCGTGAGAACTGGGTACAAAGTAAACGGCGCAAGATTGCATAACTGGAATTTCTTAAAAAAAATCGGTGTTGAGTTGGTTAAAGGAGACATATGTAATAAAGATGATTTGAACAAATCCGCTAAAGACTGCGATTACATAATTCATACGGCCGCCCAGCCCGCAATGACATTAAGTATAGAGCAGCCGGAATTGGACCTCATGACAAATGTGGTTGGGACCTTTAATGTTTTAGAAGCAGCAAGAATGTATGATGTGCCAGTAGTTAACTGTTCTACGATTCATGTGTATGGGAACAAGATAAACGAAACGTTGAAGGAAGGCGAAACCCGCTATTTCCGAGAGCCACCAGCAATAGACGAGAATCATCCAATAATGCAAGGCGAGATGACACCATTGCACGCATCGAAAAGGGCGGCTGAGCTATACGTACAAACATATGTGGACACCTATGGTCTAGAAGCGGCGACATTTCGTCTAACTGGAATGTATGGGCCGAGACAGTTTGGTGGAGAAGATCACGGGTGGGTTGCGAATTTTGTAATAAGGACGATACTAAAGCTACCAATAAAAGTCTTTGGAACTGGTAAACAAATTAGGGACATTCTTTATGCGAGCGACGCAGCTGCTGCCTTTGATGCATTTTATAAAAATAGGAAACCGGGAATTTACAACATCGGTGGCGGGATCGAGCGTGCCATATCACTTGTAGAGTGTTTAAGCTTGATAAGGGAGATAGCAAGATTGGAGCAAAACATAGAATTTAAAGAAGTAAGACCGGGAGATTTGTGGTACTTCGTTTGTGATATAACGGAGGCAAGAGAAAAGCTAGGTTGGGAACCAAAGATATCAAATAAAGAAGGAATCAAAAAACTCATCGAATGGGTGAAAGAAAACAGGGGTTTGTTCCGAGACTAAATTATGAAAGCGTTAATCCTCGCGGCAGGCAGGGGGAAAAGATTAGAGGAAGCTCAGGGCCCCGCGAATAAATGCATGCTAGAGCTCGGCGGGAAACCTGTCATGGAGTACAATCTTGAACGTGCCGCTGAGCTGGAAGATGTAGATAAGATTATAGTTGTTGTTGGATACAGGGCAGAGGACATAATAAACAGATACGGAACGAATTACAAGGGGAAGAGAATAAAATACGTGATGCAGTGGGAGCAAAGGGGTTTGGTCCATGCCATCGAATGCAGCAAAAATGCTATTGGCGATGATGATTTCTTCCTTTCGCTTGGCGATGAGGTTCTCATAAACAGCAAACATGAAGAAATGCTCAAAAAATTCAATGAAGAGGGGTTATTTGGAATATGCGGGGTTTGCATCGCAAAAGACAGAAGTAAAATATGCAGGACATATACGGTCGTAGTGGACAATGACGGTAGGATTTTCAGGTTAATAGAAAAGCCTAGAAAAGCGTTAAACGATTTTCAAGGCACTGGGCACTGCATATTCAAAAACGAGGTTCTTTCTTACATAGAGAGAACCCCGATACACCACGAGAGGAAAGAAAAAGAATTGCCAGATTTAATTCAATGTGCGGTTGACGATGGGCACATAGTAAAGATCTTCCCCATATGCGATGAGTACACAAACATAAATACTGGGGAGGATTTGAAGGAAGCAGAAGAAATAATGAAAAAATATTCACAGTAACTTGTTTTTCACATACCACGCAACGGCTTCTCCCACGAATTCTTCAAAGTTGTCCGTCGGCTTATAGCCCAGATATTCTCTTGCTTTTGAAATATCGAATGCCATGCTTGTTGAAAGCATTTTCAATTTTTCTTTTAAAAGACCCCGTATGTTGATATTTAGCGTTTTATTCAAAAACTCGTTAATACATGCAAGCACGCGAAGAAGCGCTTTGGGGACACGGATTTCGGCTGGTTTTCCACCGAGGACGTTTGAGATTGTGCTGAGTATTTCCTTGTTCGTGTACGATCTTCCATCGGCAATATGAAAAATTTCACCCTCACATTTCCTTTCCATTGCCAAAATTAAAGCGTCTATGAGATTGTCAACATAACACAAACTCGTTAGCGCGTCTCCTTTGTCTATGTAAAATATCGGTCGTTTCTTCTCAATTTTCTGTTTAACAAACTTGAGCATTTCAAGAAAACTGTTTTTGCCGCTAGGACCATAAACGGTCGGTGCCCTCAGAATTACCATTGGAAACTTGAAATTGTCAAAGTAATAAAATAACAGCTTTTCCGCTTCGTACTTCGACCTTCCATAAAATGTTGTTGGATTGCATTTTACATCCTCATTGATGAATCCAGTTTTTGTTTTAACCAGACCTATCGCGGCTATACTGCTCATGAAAACAAATTTTTTCACGTCGGATTTGAGAAATTGTTTCACCAGATTTTGTGTACCGATAACGTTTGCTTGATAAAAAGGTTCATAACTTGTAGGCGCGTGATCCAACAAGGCAGCAAGATGATAAACCACGTCAACATCGGTTGGTAAATCTCTTAAAGAGTTTCCATTGGTCACGTCGCCATAGTATATTTTGGCACCTACTTCCGTGAGTTCTTTTATCCTCTCTTTAAGAGAAGTTTTTCTGACAATACAAACTACTTCGGAGCCATTTTTTGTGAGCTTTTTGGCGAGGCGCAATCCAATAAAACCTGTGGCGCCAGTAATGAGGGCCTTCATGGTTAACACTTAGCTTTTTGGTGTATTTTCTCCTCCATTTCTTTTGACACCATAGCTCATAGGTATTATCGAACAAATGGATTAGGGAGAACACAGCATTCATAAGAGGAGAAATGTAGGAAGGTTGCATTCTGCCATGATAGGCTACCGGGAACAATGGGAAGAAAGGTTGAATGCAAACTTGCCCCGCCTTACCAGAAATTTTGTGGTAATCCGGCAGAAAATTGACTGCGTAGCAGATTTTCATGGCCTTTTTAGTGTATTGAGGACTCTGCTTGCTTTCCCCTTTGACAACACATTTGCAGCGGAAAAGTACAGAGCAGCCACGCCTTTAGTTAATCCGTATTTTCTAATTACCGATATCGGACTATGAATGTTGTGATAAGAGGACGCATGCCATATAGCTTGATCTATTTCATTCCTGTAGAAATTCGCACTCGGGAAATTTTCTTTGCAATAGAAGATTTCATTTCCATATTTCGGATCAAACCACGCTCCGTCATTGATCTCCCCCCTTTGTTTTAATTCGTAATAGGATGCAGTGTTTGGATGTATTTTGAAGAATTGTATGTTTATTTCATCGAAAAATTTGAGGAGTTCTAAAGTCTTCTTGATATCCTCAGGGGTTTCATCTGGCAGAGCCATCATAAAATAGCCTATTGTCCAATAATCTAGCTCTATACACTCTCTAATAGTTCGCTCTATTTGCTCCCTCGTTATGCCTTTATTGATCCTCTTGAGTATTCTATTGGAGCCGCTCTCTATGCCAAATCAGACAACATCGCACCCTACTTCCCTTAATCTCTTCAGAACTTCTTTACTTGTTCCAACTCTGAGATCTATCCTAAAACTAACATTCAGTTTACTCTTTTTCAGTAAATCGCAGAATTCCAATATCTTTTTATCACTTGCCATAAACAAAGCGTCGTAAAACCGAAAGTACCCAATATCGTATTGGCTGACTAAATAATCCATTCTTTTGATCACTTCATCTGGACTGAGAGATCTATAAACTCTGGCCCATTGTTCATGGGCCGCACAAAATGTGCATTGAAATGGACAACCCCTAGAGGCGATGATTGGTAGGTGGTTCACTTTTTGTAATTCGCGCGGAACCTCAAAATCTTTCCATTGCTTTATCTCAGAAAAAATTAGTGAGTAATCAAAATGTAAGTTATTTATTTCTTTTATCATGGGCCTATCCGGATTTCTAACGATTTTCCCGTTGCTTCTCCAAGTTATGCCAAGTATCTTTTTGAATGGTTCGTTTTTTACTATCTCAAACATGGCCTCCTCGCCCTCCATCCTCACCACTGCATCGACAAACGGGTAATGTTTGAGTATTTGTTCGTCTAAGGCATTGACATGCGGGCCCCCGATTACCAGCTTACAGTCGGGGTTTTCACTTTTCGCGCAAAATCGAAACACCTGAATCTTGATTCAGTATAACATGTTAAGCCTACAACATCTGATTCCTTAGCCTTCTTAAGCACCTGTTTTTCACTGATGCTTCGCGAAATTGGTTCAACTATTTCAACTTCAAAATCACTATGCGCTCTCACGCAAGTTCCAATGAATCCCAAGCCCAATGTTGGTGCAAACGTCGTCACCCCAAAAATAGGATTCACCAATAATAATTTCATTTTCTCCCTCCTGGCCTAGTTTTCTCACTATTTTTAAATCTCCTCCTCACGAATTTCAGTGTTTTCGATGGGGAACTTATTGCCTTAATTACTGTTCCTATTGGATGCTTCAAAACATTGTTTATAAAGACTTGATCGATTGTTTCGCGCCACAATCTCTGTATTTCTTCTGGTGGAATTGTGTCACAAGCAGGTATAGATACTTTATCGTATGTGAAGCCAGACCAATTGAATGATTTAGGTATCAGGCCATGCTTTTCGCACCATTTCCAAATCTCCGTGCCAGGGTAAGGTGTAGTTATGCATACCCCTACACAATCTATATCGTTCTCTTTGATGAATTGTTGAGTTACTCGGATATCCTCAATAGTTTCCGTGGGATTACCAATCATGAATGTTCCATTTACTAAAAGACCAACCTGTTTACAGAGTTTAATTGCCAATCTATTTTGTTGGACGGTTGTTTTTTTATTTAAAACATTTAAAATTTTTTGTGAGCCGCTTTCAAACCCAAAAGTGACTTGGTGGCAACCAGCCTCTTTTGCCATTTGGAGGATATTTAAATCGACATTATCCACTCTTGCATTTCCACCCCAAATGATATCAAACTTCTCCTCTTTCATCATCTTGCAAATTTTTTTCAGTCTGGGTTTATTCGCAAATAAGTTGTCTTCTATAAAAAATAGAGCCTCTATATCGTACACTTCTATGAGTTGTTTAATCTCAGATACAACCCTTTCAGCGCTATTGTATCTACAAGGGATACCTCGCCAAGTGTTATGGCAAAATGTGCAGGAGTAAGGACAGCCCCTGCTTGTCAAAATTGAAGCCGTTTTCGTGTGGGGGGGGACAAAGTAAAGATAGGTGTCTGGAAGTCTGTCTTTAGTACATAAATAAAAGTCCATTTGCATAAGATGACGGGAAAGGGGCGGTATCTCATCTAAATTTTTGATATATGGGCGAGAAATGATCCCAGATTTTATCCTTTTTTTAACGATATCAAGCATTGCGATTTCTCCTTCCCCTTTGACAACAATATCCGCGTGTCGTAACGCTTCTTCTGGCAACACGCTGGCATGCACCCCGCCCATCACAGTCAAAATTTCCATTTCCCTGCACATATCGGCGATTTCGTAAGCATCTGGAATAAGAGGTGTCGTTGCGGTTATGCCAGCTATATCTGGACAATATTTTTTAAGCTCTTTCTTTACGTTCTGGCCGGCCAGTTGATCTATGATCCTAACTTCGACGTTGTTTTTTTCTAGGTAGCTTGCGATAAATCCAAGATTCAGTGGTTCTTGAATCGCGAATCTTTCATCTTTACCGGGGGCAATTAGGGCTACTTTCATCGTACTTATTCCTCTACGCATTTTATTGTTTTTCCGCTTTAAAACATTCGGGGGGCGGTTGTGCTTTTGTGACTTCCCCCCGATACTTGGATGAGGTACTCGGCCAAACGTTTGGACAATAGCTCATAATTTTGTTTTTCAAGTAGGTACCTCCTTCCTCTCTTACCCATTTCATGCCGTAAAGCGGCATCCCCCACCAACCGATTCATTGCATTTGCCAAGGCCGATGGGTCATCTGGGGGAACGATAATCCCACATTTAGCCTTTCTCACCGTGCGTGCTGTTTCGCCGACATCGGTCGCTATCACAGGTAACTCCATGGCCATATACTCGAAGAGCTTTGACGGGCATTTGCATCTTTCGTATAAAGTATCCGAAACGTAAACGATTCCAACGTCTGTTTGGGCCAGGCACTCTGGCACGAGGCTGCGATCTACCCATTCTCTGAATACGACTTTCTGGAGGTTAATAGAATCCGCGTAATGGATGAGTTTTTGTCTCTTGGGACCCTTTCCCATAAAAACTAGTTGGGCTTCTTCTCGCATGAGCTTGAAAGCATCCAGTATTACCTCCAAATTCAAATATTCGTTCATTATCCCACTCCAGAGGATTGAAGGCGGCAACGCCTTACGTGATTTGCACTTGCTCGGGTCGAAGAAGCTTAGGTCTGTAGACATGGGTATGTACAAAGGGTGATATTTCTCGAAAAACCCTCCAAGCTCCTCGGATGCAACAACCAGTCCATCGAACCTCTTTAAAAGGTAACTCCGAGGAGTTATTTCATAATCTTCCATATCTAAGACTACCGGTACCCCCCACTTTCTTCCTAGAAGAAGCCCGACGCCAGCACTTCTCAGAAAAGCTTTGAAAGTGTAGATCACGTCGTAATCCCGATTGCGGAGTCGCGTCAAATATCGGATAAGTATCGCTGGCAAAAGCTCATCACCGTCCTGTAAAGGGAAAAAAAGACTTCCAAAACTTGGCTCTGTCAGTGGCCTAAACATCTTCTTGATTGGTCGGACATGCCCCGTTCGTCCTCGGGTGCTGATACTTGGACCCAGAAAAATGTATCTTAATTTATCCTCGAACTTCTTTAGGAAATGGTTTGATGGAGCAGTTGGAAAGAGGACGTCTACCTCATGACCTTGGCGCGCCACTTCATAAAAAAGAGGCAAGATTCTATTTGTGGAGGTCGGAGCTCCGGGCTCAAATGGGCTGATGCAAAGTATGTTCAACCAGTTCACCTCCGATCAGTTTTAAACACCGATTGCCACCAAATTAAATCATTTTTGGGATACAATCCTTTCTATCTCCCCTTTAAATTGGGAGATAAATCTTGATGTATCGAACATTTTCGCTCTCTTTTTGCAGGGTTCCTTGTATTTCTCAACATTCGTTGAAACTTTTTTTATTGCCCTCGCCAAATCATCCGCACGGGGGTTGGCGAGTTTTCCTGTGACACCATCTATAACAGTTTCCAAGTAGCCCCCTTCATTCACGGCCACAATGGGTTTACCACATGCCATCCCTTCTATAGCAGTCAAGCCGAAGTCCTCATCTATAGGCGTAGATATTACTCCCTTACATCGGGCGTATAAATCAATCAACTCATCCTCTGAAATCGATCTAACTACCTCCACATTTTTTGGTAGATCCTTCAAAATCTTCTGCTCATAAGCTAATGCGCGGGCATCCTTTGGAGGTGTACTTACCACCATCAATTTTTCATCGGGGAGCCGCTTAAAGGCTCGGAGTTGCAGTTCAACTCTTTTTTCCGGGTTCCATATCTTATTCACAGACAACCAGAAATCCCCATATCCAACGAATCGATATTTAGATACATCAACAGGAGGGTAGATAACTTCTGAGTCACGAGCTAAGTATTTTCTGATTCTCTTTTGAACATTTTTCGATAGTGTAACAATATCTTGGACATGCTTTAAATAACGTTTGCTTGCTTGTTTATGTAAGGCGACCCAAGACTTAAAAATGGTTCTTTCAACAGTATTTAGCCTCTTCGAAATTGTTTCATATAAATCATAAAAAACGCGAGTTGGCGAAAGACAATACCACATATTCGGTTTATGTTTTTTTGCAGCAAAATATGCCCAATCTCCGACGAAAATGAAAAAGTCATATTGATCAGAAAAATCACATGCGGCAAATTTAACGGATGCTGAAATTTGTTTAAGAATAGGAAAATTTACCGTTTTTCCCAAGCTTTTTATAGATACTTTTGAAAATCCCATTTTCTCAATGGACTTTCTGTTAATATCCGTAGTGATTACATCTGCCCCTAGCCCACCCGCCAAAACGAGAGTTACCCTTTCTGCGCCCCCAACAGTGCTGAAATGATCGTGGAATATCGCGATTTTCATCGTGATCACAATACCCTATTTTTATCACATAGTTAATCAATCTAAGCGGTTCTCCCACAAGATATTAAAAAGGCAAAATTAATATCTTCATACCCATTTAAAATCGTTGGTGACGTCATGACACTAATGCCACTTGCTAAAGTGCTATCTAAAGATGAGAAGTTCACCAAGTTGCAGGAGCTAGGTTACCTACTGGATATCAATAAGTTGGACAGCTATCTCTCGAGCGTAAAGGACAATAAATCAGCCAAGCCAAATCCGTCTTTTTGGGCAGACAAAAGAGTTCTAATAACGGGTATCTCAGGATTTGTCGGAAGCCATTTAACGGAGCTTTTACTTGCACATAATGCTAAGGTATGGGGGGTGGTGAGGAAACACGCGGATCCAAGATATCCGAACATAGAACATCTTAGAAAAAAAATAAACCTCCTGCATTGTGATTTAACGGAGCAAGCAGGAATAGAGGAAATTATCAGAAATGTAGATCCCCATGTCATATACCATCTTGCAGCTGAGTCCTTTGTCCCGATGAGCCTGGCAGAGCCAAAAAGAGTGTACTTTAACAACGTTGAGTGTACGTGGAATGTCTTCATTGCCGCGAGGAAATATTGCAATTCCCTCGAAGCCATTCATGTCGCATGTACATCAGAGCAGTATGGATATGTGAAAAGCTTTGATGAACTTCCAATAAAGGAAGAAAACCCATTGCGACCGCTTACACCTTATGCGCTCTCTAAGGTAGATACCGAAAAAATAGCTAAATTGTACTATGATGTCTACGACGTGCCCAGCGTGATAACGAGGGCCTTCAACCACGAAGGATCTAGACGAGGCCACAAGTTTTTTACAAGCGTGATAGCCCGGACAATCGTTAGGTGCTTGCTAAAGAATGAGAAAAGAGTCATCATTGGCAATCCAAATTCGATTAGAGATTTTACGCATGTAAGAGACATGGTCAATGCTTACATGCTTGCGGTGGAGAAAATCGATCGAGGTGAACCATACAATATTTGCTCAGAAGTTAGCATTAGGACTGGAGATTATGCACAGTTAGCGGTCAATAATTTTGGTGTACGAGCGGAGATCTACATCGACACAGATAGACTAAGGCCATATGAAAGGGGCAAAGCATTTCTTGATGGCTTCGTGGCAAATTGCTCAAAATTCAAGAAAAAAACGGGGTGGGCACCGACCTTTTCGATTCTAGATATAATGAAGGACGGCGTGGAGTTTTACAAGCAACAACCAGAACTACTCGAGCTTGAAATTTGAGTTTTTATCCTTCTTTTGGCGTGCTAGGGCTTCACGATTCTCAACATACCACTCGATCGTTTTCTTTAGCCCTTCTTCGAAATTTGTCTTAGCTTTGAATCCAAATTCCTTTTCCGCTTTAGAAGTGTCTAAACACCTTCTCGGCTGCCCATCCGGTTTAGAAGTGTCCCATACTATTTTTCCCTTGAATCCGGTTAGCCCAGCAATCAAATTCACCAAATCTTTAATGGATATCTCAACGCCAGAGCCCAGATTTACCGGATCGCTCTTATTGTATTTCTCTGCAGCAAGCAAGATCCCCTCGGCTGCATCCCCTACGTAAAGGAATTCCCTCGCAGCTTTACCCGTTCCCCAAACTACTATCTCTTCGTCTCTATTTTCGACCGCATCCACACATTTCTTGATCAGCGCGGGGATAACATGGGAAGATTTTGGGTCAAAGTTATCCCTCGGGCCATAGAGATTTACGGGCAGGAGGTAGATGGAGTTAAATCCATACTGCTGTCTATAAGCTTGGGACTGAACAAGCGACATTTTTTTAGCGAGTCCATAAGGGGCATTGGTCTCTTCAGGATAGCCGTTCCAAAGGTCTTCTTCTTTGAAAGGAACAGGGGTAAACTTTGGATATGCACAAACGGTCCCGATTGCCACGAATTTTTCCAACCCAAAGAGTCTTCCTCGCTCCATCATCTGTACACTCATCATCAGATTATCATAGAAGAATTTTCCTGGGTTCTCCCTATTTGCGCCGATTCCACCCACTACGGCAGCAAGATGGATAACTATATCTGGCTTGGAATCTCGATAAAGCCTTTTTACAGCTTCATTGTCGACTAAATTATAATCTTTGCTTCTGGGAACAAAGATTTGAGTACAACCCCTTTCCGTTAATTTTTCAGCAACAAAAGAACCAACGAATCCCGCCCCCCCGCTTACCGTCACGCGTTTGTTTGCCCAAAATGACATCTCATCACCTCATTGCTCTTGGCCAGCCCTTGAAAGGTTCCTTGAATTCAATCGGGTTGGATTTAACCCATTCGATCGTCCTTCTGATGCCTTCTTCGAGTGGTATTTTCGGTCCCCATCCAAGTACCCTTTTCGCTTTTGTGCAATCGCCGAGGAGACGTTCAACATCGTAGGGTCGAAAACGCGATTCATCTTGTTCGAGTCGTATGTTTTTACCCATTAACCTAGCTATTAAACTGGCTAAATCTCGGATTTTGATATCGCTGCCGCTGCAGAGGTTTATAGTTTCCCCAATCGCTTTTTCCTTGGTTAGTGCGAGGATTATCCCCCCAGCAGTGTCGCTCACGTATGTGAAGTCACGCGAGCTTTCAACGTTGCCGAGACGTACGTGATTTCCGTGGAAAAGTTGGGTAATGATTTCTGGCACGATGTACGGTTGGGTGATGCATGGGCCATAGGAGTTGAAGGGGCGAATAATCACGGCGGGAAAATCATGCTCTTTATGAAGGGTAAAAACAGCCCTATCGGCAGCTAGCTTGCTGGCTGCGTAGGTTGACTGGGGAAGCGTCGGGTGATTTTCGTCCATTGGGATATATTTCGCGGATCCATAAACTTCACTGGAAGAGACATGCACGAATTTTTCTGCGGATTCAGATTGTATCGCACCCCACATTAAATTCATGGTACCTATTGTATTAACTTGAAAAAATGCGCCCGGGTTTACATAGCAGTCCGGGATAAATGGTAAAGCTGCTAAATGGGCGACCATCTCTTGGTCTTTTAGCGCATTTGTCACGGTCTCCTTGTCACAGATATCACCACACATGATCTCGATGTTTAAGCCGTTCAAATACTGCGGCTTTCCAGAGGTAAAATTATCCAAGACTTTTACTCTGGCGCCTATCTCATGGAGCTGCCTGACCACCTCGGAACCGATGAAGCCCGCGCCACCGGTGACGAGAATTTTTTTATCTTTCCAGAATGCCAACGCGTTTTCCCCCTCAGTCACTTTTCAGTCCCTCTAAAAGAAGTTTTAGTACACACTGTTAGAATACTTGCATTTAAGTCCTATTGATCAGATCGTTGTGAACTTCTTCGACTCTCTCAGCAACCCTATCCCAGGTGAATTCTCTCCCCACCAAATCGTATCCTCCCCTAGAGAATTTGTCCTGCAATCCTTTGTCTTTCAGCAAGAGCTCAAGCTTAGTTTTTAACTCATTGATATCCCGCGGTTTAATACAGACGGAAGCCGTCCTCAGGTTCAGAAACATGGACCTCTCCGATTACGACCTGATCATCACCTCCGGCGATTGGGCAAAGCATGTCGGGATGAGAAAAGAAAACCATCCTCAGCTCCACTTCGAGGCCGCCGCCGCGGTCAGGCCCCTCTATGACCTTTATGACTTCGTCAAAAACAGATATCCATTCCTCCAGCGCCAGGTGTTCAAAGCGTGGGTCTGGTTCATGAAGAAGCTCGACCAGCAAGCTGTGCGAAGAATTGATAGATTTGCTTGTTGCTCCGAGTTCGTGGGGAAAGGGATAAAGAAGTACTACAACAGGGACGCAGAAGTGGTCGGGGTCCCGATAAATGTCAAAAGATTCAAACACCGGGAAGCCGAAGATTTCTTCCTTTCCGTCCAGAGGATTGCTCCGCCCAAAAGGGTCGAACTGCAGATTGAGGCTTTTAGACGCCTGCCCGAGGAAAAACTTGTGATAGTCGGCGCATACGATGATAGAACCTATGCTAAAATACTCAAAAAAATCGCCTCGAAAAACGTGGAATTCGTGGGCCCGGTGTCGGACAAAAAATTAGTTGATCTCTATTCCCGCTGCAAGGCTGCTATACAGACGAGTGTCGACGAACCTTTTGGCCAAGTACCAATAGAAGCGATGGCATCGGGTAAACCCAGTATAGCTGTGAACGAGGGTGGCTTCAGGGAAACGGTCATACACGGCAAAACGGGCTTTCTAATCAAGCCACCTTGCGTTAAAAATTTGATATCTGCAGTAAAGAATTTTCACCGTTATAAATTTGACGCCGCTTTCTGCCGGAAAAGAGCCGGAATGTATTCAGAGGAAAAATGGATCGAAAATTTGAAAGAAGTTGCGCGCGGAATGGTGTAGTTGAGCCGAAGTGCGGTTCTGGCCGTTATGCCTATTTAAACAGTTGCGCCGCGAAAACACGTTCGACTTTTTCAGCGATGGTATCCCAAGCAAATTTCGCTTTTACATGCTTGTAGCCCTTCTCGGCTAACTCGCGCTGCAATTTCTCGTTTTTCAAAAGCCCATTTAACTTCATTGCGAGCTCATCGACATTGCGTGGGGTAAACAGCAGGCCGACCTCCCCACCCCGCGTAACTTCCCTAAGCGCTGGAATGTCCGCAGACAAGGTTGGTACCCCTGCCGCCATCGCCTCGACAACAGCTATACCAAAACCCTCCACTGTGGAAGGCAAAACACAAACATGCGAGGATTTCAAAAGCTCTATTTTTTGTACATCGCCGAGAAAGCCGGTAAAAGTGGTCCTGTCCCCTATTCCGAGCCTTCTCGCCAATTCTTCCAATTTTTTCCTTTCTGGGCCTACTCCCATGATATAGAGCTCGGCGTCTAAATTGAGCTTCGAGAAAGCCATTAGAAGTTCATCCACGTGTTTGTATTCAATCAACCTACCAACATAGATCACCCTTGGTCTATCGGCTTTTTGGGCCCTCACTTTATCAAAAAGAGCCAAGTCCACGCCGTTAGGGATGACCTCTATCATCTTTCGTGAAACTCCGCCAGCCACCAATTTTTCTTTCGACGAGTTTGAAACGGTTATCATCTTTGTGTAGGATATCTTCAACGAAATTTTTTCAAAGATTGACATGAGAAAACCTTTCAACCCATATTGCTGGATCCATTCTGGCGTATAGAAAACGTCGTGAATCGTCACAACTATTGGGGTGTCAAGCAGCTTGGAACCAACCCAAATCGGCGCCACTGGGAAGAAGTGTTGTGGAGCATAGATATCGAATCTTCCAAGTTTCAGAGCCTTGAAAAGACCACCTGCCATGAAGAACAGTCCGTTTATGAATTTCTCTAGAGTACCTCTTTTTATTGGCACGTACACCCTGTGGATGTGCATGTTTTCGTACACCTCGTAGCTGGGCAAATTTTCCAGCCTGCGCGTTATCACGTGGACTTCGTTGTTTTTCGCCAGCCGCCTCCCGACCTCATACATCCTCCTCTCCCCGCCTCCGGGCAAAACCGGATAGAAATAGTCGGAACCGATGAGTATGCGCATTTTAGCCACCCCTCTTCAAAACGTCCGAGACAAAGTATCTCGCCAAGCGGAGCACAAGTCTCGCGTCGTCGCGTGAACGTACCTGTTTCAGACGTTTGCCGATTTTCTTTGGGGAGATTTCTTTCGTGAGCCTGTACTTGAAAAATTCTCGATTTGCCCTTTTCAGCCAAGCAGCTATGTCGGCTTTACTCATTGTTTTTATATCCATGGTTGGGTTGAGCACCTTGTAACCGCTCCAGTCTGGCTCCTCCGTGATATATCCAGCATCCGTGGCTAGCTCATACAACCTAGTTCCCGGGTAAGGCGTGGCTATAAAAAAGCTCGCAAAATCTAGGTCCAACCATTTCGCAAAATCCAAAGTTCTTCTCACAGTTTGGGGAGTTTCTCCGGGCAACCCAACTATGAAGAAGCCGTTCGTCCATATCCCGAGCTCATTTGACCACTTCACGACATTTTTAGCGTGTTCGCTCGAGATGGACTTTCCGATGACCTTGTCCCTGAAGTACGGGTCACCATGCTCCAGCCCAAAACAGAGCCAATAACACCCCGAGTCCTTCATCTTTTTGAGGAGGTCCTTGTTGAGGGTGTTGATATCGACTCCGTTCGGGGTGGCCCAACTTATATCCAGTTTCCTCTCCATTATCCCGTCGCAGATGCCCTCCATCCTTTTTGAGTTTAGGGTTAAGTTGTCGTCCTCGAAGTGGATTTCCTCGACCCTATATTCGTTGACAAGATGCTCGATCTCGTTCAGCACGTTCTCAGGCGATCGTGGCCTCCACTTGTGTCCCCATACTGTGTGAATTGAGCAAAAAATGCAGTTCCTCGGGCACCCTCGGCTTGTGATCATGCTAGTAAAGCGGGACTTCCTTTCTGCTGCCCCATGCCCTGCGGCGGCCTTGAAGTACTCCTCCATAGGTAAAAGATGCCTTGCGGGAAGCGGTAATGAACCTATATCAGTTATAAATGGCCTATGCGGAGTGACCACGACCTTGCCGTCTTTTTTGAACGCCATTCCCATTATGTCAGAATAGCTACTTGAATCGCCCAAAGCTTTCAAGAGCTCCAACATCGTAAGCTCTCCCTCGCCAGTGACCACGAAATCGACGTTCGGATCCTGCAGAGTTTTTTCAAACATCACAGAAGGATGGGCTCCACCAAAGACCGTGGCGATTTCCTCATCCACGGATTTGACTAACTTGGCCACCTCGTGCGCGTTGTGAGCTTGGGAAGAGAAGAGGCAACTTATGCCCACGATATCTGGTTTCCACGAGGACACCTCATTCTGTATTTTTGAAGTAGGTAATCCCACCCTAACAAATTGTTGGTCATCTTTCCTCACGAACTCTTTATTACGCCAACCAGAGCCCACGGCATCCAGAATTTTAACATCTTGCCCATTTTTCTCCAGAAAGGCTGCAATGTAGGCTATCCCAAGCGGGACCACAACTCTCGGCTTTTCGAATGGCAAGAAAGTCATCGGCGGGGCTATGAGTAGGATCTTCATTTACCATGCCTCGTTTTTCCTATTGTCATAGCTGTTTAATAAACCGAAAACCTCAGCCTCGATCCGCATATTTCTCGAAGATGCTAATGAAAATCAGATCTTTGTTCGAAGTATTTCGCACCCTGTGAAACTCCTCCGGCTTGATCGGCACAACATCCTTGCTGCCTACGCCCCTCTCGACCCCGCCAACCTCTATCCTGCCCTCGCCCTCCAGGAAGAGGTATATCTCGCTCACCGGATGCGAGTGCCCCCGCGTCTCCTTGCCGGGGTGTAAAATAGTCGTGGAGAGGACAAGATGGCCGAGCGGGAGGTCGCAGACGACGTACCGCTCATCGCTTCTCATCATCTTGGCCGCGCTGAAAACTTGAAAGAAACTTTTGTGCGAGATGTCGTACCATTCGCCAGAAAACGCATGACCCTTGATTTTCACGCCGGACTCCAAGATATGCTCGATGAATTTCCCGATGTCGTCCCTCCTCTTATCCTTGCAGTACTTGGCGAGGATCGGAAAAATCTTCTTGGGGAAGATATATGCTCCGACGCCCACGTATTTGCTCAGCGGCTTCGACGATTTTTCCTGAAACTTCGTTATCAAAAAGCTCCTTTTGGGCGGGGGGTGGCGATCGCTCCCATCGAAGCTCAGCGTGCCGAGCTCCTGCGGCTTCAACTCGGGCTTGTCGCCGACGTAGTAGACGCCCATGAGCGGCTCACCTGTGTACGCCGCCGAAAATTCCTTGAAATCTGCGGAAAAGTAGTTGTCGGAGCAGAGCACGAAAAGGTCGTCGTTTATCTTTAGGGTTTTGATGGCGTTGTTTATCGCCGATACTGCGCCTGGCTTCTCCTCGTCCGACATGGCCTCCTCGATGAGCACATTTTTGTAGCCCTCGAAGTATTTCTCAAATTTTCTGTTGGTCGTGATGATCGGCTCATCCTTGAGTTTTCCTATCAGGTGGTCCAGGAGCGTCTTCCCTTCGACCACTATCATGGCCTTTGGCATATCGGCGAGCGGCCCCATGCGTGTCCCGAAGCCCCCGGCCAATATTATCGTCTTCAAACTCACACCTTCATCCAATTCCGCTTTTATGACCTTATAATTTTCCTCGACTATTTCCAAGCGCCGAGCGCCGATAGTTTGATCAAGCCGGCGAATATCCTGATGCCGCTCACTATAGTCGTCCCTCTTGTCTTCGCATATTTTGTGTAGAAACACTTTACTCGCGTTCGCCCTATTTTCAGCCCACGCCTCTTCGCCTGGATAATTATCTCGGATGAAACATCATAGCGGTTGCTCATAATTTTTAGTTTCTCCAATGCCCTGCGGTTGAAGGCCCTCGAACCCGACTGTGAATCGATAAAAACATTGCTAAAAAGAAAAGTTATCCAATCCAGTACGAAGTTGCCAAACCTTTTGTGAAGTGGTATGCCCACGTGCATCCTCACGCCTATCACGAGATCCTCGCCTTTCAGAGCGCTGACCAGCCTTCGCACCGATTTCGGGTCATGCTGCCCATCTGCATCGAAGGTGACAGCGTAATCAGCACCTTTTTTCCTAGCCGTCGCCAACCCGGTTCGAAGTGCCGCCCCCAAGCCCATATTGCGCCTATGAGCGACTACCACCGCCCCTTTCGCGCGGGCAATGTTCGCTGTCCTATCCGTAGAGCCATCATCGACGACTATGATTTGGCGCCAACCCTCGCGCTTGAGGGAGTCCAGCACACCACCTATCGTGCGCTCCTCGTTGTGAGCAGGCATCACTATCCAGACTTTCATGTTCTCAACCAAACTACGCTTGGAAGGGTTAAGCCCTTTTCTTTTTATGTGTCGCCAACTTATTCAGAATGGGATTCCCATAAAAACTTGGTTCAAGGAGCTCAGTTTCTCGAGCCGCGAGAGGCGAGAGATAATAGACCTCACTGACCAAGTGCTTGAGGCGGCGAAGCAATCGGGCATAAAAAATGGCCTGCTCGTCGTCCAGCTGCCCCACGCGACGGCCGCGCTTATGCTCAACGAGGATGAAGAGGGGCTGAAACAAGACATTCTGAACAAACTCGACGATCTCGTCCCGGTGCGAGGCGGATATCAACACGACCGTATAGACGATAATGCCCACGCCCACCTGAAATCCGCGCTCGTCGGCTCCTCGGTGGTGCTACCGATAGTCGACAGCCAGATAGTTCGTGGCACGTGGCAAAGTTTTTTAGTCGCCGAACAAGATGGACCTCGGAGGCGAAGGCTGGCGATTTTCGTGATGGGTGAGTGAAATGGTTGTGGCTTACTTGGACATCGAGACCAACGCGAAGAAGGCCAACGAGGGCATGGTAGTGGCGATAGGACTTCTGACGGGCGACGAGCCCGAAGTGATGTTCGCCGAGTCATTCGAAGAGGAAAGGAAGGCGCTGGAGTGGCTTAAAAACAAACTGAACAACTGCGATCTTATCGTCACTTGGTATGGATCCGGCTTCGACATCCCATTTCTTTGCACCCGCGCGCTTATTCATAAAATCGATCTAAGCGAACTAAACGAAATTCAAATGCTAGACCTCTGCCAATGGTCTAGGGCTAGATTGTTACTCTCGAGTTACAGCCTAGAATCCGTTGCAAGATTCCTAGAAATAAATGGTGGCAAAGGGTTCAAAGAGTTTCACGGCACCGACATTCTGGCCTTGTTCAAGCTCGCTGAGCGCGGTGACAACGAAGCGCGAAAGTTGATCATCGAACACTGCAAGGATGATATCGTCGTGCTAAAACTAGTCCACGAAAAATTGAAACCGATGATCGAACGCTCGGGGTGGGGATGGTCACGGAAGACCTCGAGAGAAGAATAAGAATTTGCACCCTTTGCAGGCTTCACAAATCCCGGAAAAATGCAGTTCCTGGAGAAGGGCCATATCATGCTAAAATTGTGTTTGTCGGGGAAGGGCCCGGCCGTATGGAAGACTTACATGGAGTTCCATTTTATGGAGCTGCTGGAAAATTTTTAAATGAACTTCTGAAAATTGCTGAGCTTCAACGGCATGATGTCTACGTGACCAATGTTGTCCGCTGCAGACCACCAGAAAATCGCGTTCCAATCGACGACGAGATCGAAATCTGCACCTCGAACTATCTCAAAAAACAGATCACGATGATAAAGCCAAAGTTAGTGGTGACTTTAGGTAGGACTTCCGCACGAGCATTGCTTGGTAGAAATGTCGTCATGAATGAAGAGCATGGCACACTGCTCGACTGCACCTACGCAGGCGTGAGGTTCAAGCTCTTCATAACATATCATCCAGCAGCAGCTCTCTATGGCGGGAACACTAGACAAAAGTTGCAGATGGATTTCCAAAAGCTTGGTCAAATCACAAAAGAAATGAAATGATCATATCATTTTCAAATCGAGGATATTCGCTTTTTTTCGTTTCAAGAGCTCAGCAGGAATATCCCATACCGCCTTCGCTCGCCAGATGATGGCACGGTCACTGCTCGCCACAACATCGAAGGCACGAAGTTTGAAATCCACGCCACTTGTCGCCCGAGAGTTGCCCTTTAAACCGAATTTTTTGAGTCCGCGTCTTGTAGCTCCTGCCAACTCACCACTTCGACTCACCTGTTTGTCGAAAAGCACAACAACATCTCTCGGTCTAGCCCTCCTAAGTATCTCCAAGAGCTCCGCCAAAGCACGGTCAGTAGCTTGTGACAGCTTGTACTTGCCAAATATGGCCCGTAGATCGCGGATGTGGCCGTCATCGCACCTCACGACTTGTTTGCACGTCAAAATGCTTTCCAACGTTATGAGCGTGTTATATCCATCGACGCCGAGGTGTTTCCCATTGACTTTTTTGCTACTGATCACCTTCGATTTATGAACAGCGATCTCTCTCCGCGAAAAAACGCAGCGCGCAAGCAAGTGTCGCTGCTCAAAGGTCAAGCGATAGTGGTTCGCCACAAAAGTGACCGCAGAATCGCGTGGGTAGCCATGATCTAGTAGATATCGCAAATCGTGTATAGCATTTTGAAGCCTGTTACTCACTATCAAAAAATGCACCTTGGTCATTCCAAGTAGATGGCTGGCCTCATAGGTCTCGATAGCAGCGCTCGGTTCTGCGGGTCGTAGCGCATCACGTCATCCGCCTTGAAAATCTTTACCTCTGCACCAAATTGTTTGGCGAGGAAACCTGTCGCATCAAAAAGCACCTGAGACTCATCGAGCTCTACCTCTGCGAGCTCCGCAAGCTTCTCCTCAGACATCGCCCTGAACTCTTGGATGGCCTCCTGCAAGAACTTCGCCAGATCCACCGTGTGTAACCTCAAGCCAAGCTTTTTCTCCACATCATGAAGTAGCATCTTGACCTCAACCTTCCCCGCGCGCGCCGCATCTAGTGCCATCTTGTATGCCGACCACTTCCAGTCCTGCGCCACATATAGACAAATTTTCGTTTGCTTTTCTTTCTTTACGACACGCAATATTTTTCCTATATCTTCGATGACAGATGCGAGATAGTTCTCCGCCAGCTCGACTTTCTTATTCCTCAGGTTCTCCTCGACCTTCGGCCATTCTGTGATGGACACGAAGTCTTTTTTGCCCATCTGACGCCAGAGCTCCTCGCAAACGTGCGGCGTGAATGGTGCGAGCAGACGAACCCAAACATCGAGCACCCGTTTGAGCACGTGCGCGCACGCCTCATCCCGCTCGACGCGCTTGAGGTACCACTTCAAATCCTGCATGAGGAGGAAAAACGAGTGCTGGAGGGCCTTGCGCGTTTCAAACCTATCTAGGGCTTCAGTAGCCACTCGAACGTGATCCTGTAACTTGCTCAACATCCATCTATCCGGCAAAGTCAGGCTTGGACGTTCCGGCGTCGGCATAGCGATGATTTCCTGGGCCTGCGCGTAGAAGCGCTCCAGATGGCGAAGCATCGCATCGGCCTCGTTGGCACGCCAGTCAAAATCCTGCCAAGGCTCGACCGTCGACATCAAATACAGCCTGACGGCATCCGCACCGTATTTTCGAACTGCCTCGTTTATCGCCACGATGTTGCCCTTGGAGGAAGACATCTTTTGCCCCTCGAGTACGGCGATGCCAAACGAAACTATCCCCTTTGGCCAGAGTTTCTGCGGAAATATAATCGAATGGTGGAACACGAAAAACGTCAAGTGGTTGGGAATCAATTCGTTCGCAGACGTGCGGTAGTTGAGCGGGTACCAGTACTCGAACTCGCGCCGCATCCTCTGTAGCGTTTGCTCATCTATGCCAGTGGCCTTGGCGATGGTCGCCGCATCTCCCTTGCCAAAAAACGCATAATCGAAGACTTCATCTGTGAGTTTGTCTGGTTCAATTGTTTTTAGGATGTGAGAAATTGTGTAGTAGGCCATGTAAATCGTCGAGTCGCTCAGCGATTCTATAATCCAGCTCGGGTCCCAAGGCGCAGGCGTTCCCATACTGCGCTGCCTGGTACACGGCCACTCATGGAGCCAGTCGATGACGTGCTCGAACTGCGCCCGCGTCTCAGGCGGCACCAGATGCATCTGCGCCAGACATGCGCGCGCCTTATCCTTCCATGCGTCATCCGCGTAGTTCAAAAACCACTGATCTTTGACGAGCTTTACGCAACACTTCATCCCACATCTACAGGTGACTGGTTTAGCTGAGAATTCGTACATCACCGCTGCTTCCCCAGTCATCACCATGTCGTCTCTGACCTGCGCCTTGGCCTCGGAAACTGGCATTCCGCCGTACTTCTGTACCCATCCACGCATAACGCCCTTCGCAAATTCATTTTTATAGACTTCAGAAGTTGCTTCCTCAAGCTTCGAATCGTTCTGAGCTTTGATCTTCATCCTTTGAACAATGTCAATTGCAGGGAACTCGCCAAATCCTCTCACCTCAATTAGCGAAATAGACTCGAGTTTTTGTACGGCTGCTGGGTCGATGCCCCACTTTTTCAACTGCTCCGGCTTTTGCTGAAGCTCGCGCAACGCTATGTAGTCGTATGGCGCGTGGGCTGGGACAGAACCAACTACGCCACTCGCATTGTCCGGATCCACGAAATTTGCAGGCAAGATAAAAACTTTTTTGTGAGTGAGCGGCACTTGTATCTCTTTACCGATCAGCTCACGGGTGGGGAACTTCTGAGCTTCGCCTATCTCGTGGCCGTGCTCACGTAATTTGTCTACGGCTTCCCTGCTCACAATCCATTTTTCATCATCTACATCCACGAGCACATACTCGACGTTGGGATTCAACCACAGGTTCGTTACTCCAAAAACTGTTTCAGGTCTCAACGTCGCGGCTGGCAGCACATAATCGCCGAGGCGGTACTTCAAAAGCGTGAACTCAACGATGTCTACGCCCTCGCCGTCGAGCAAATCGTGGTCTGTCACGGGATTCCGACATCGGGGGCACCACTTGACGGGATGCGCTCCTTTGACGATGAGCCCGGCGTCCATCAGCTTGTGATATTGCCACGCGACGAACTTGCTGTATTGCGGGTCGACGGTGGTGAACTCGTGGCGCCAGTCTATCGAGTAACCCAGCCACTCCATGCCTTTCCTGTAGCTGAGATCGCTTGTCTTTGCCCAATAACTCGCGAAGTAATGGGGGTCCTCGAGTTTTTTGAGTTCATCTTCGCGTATGCCATAGCGCTTGGTTAAAACATCAACAAACTGCTTCTCCCTACGCTCAACACGCTTCGCCGCCCCGACTATCGGGGTGCCCGTGAAGTGATAGGCCATTGGGAAAAGGACACCATAGCCTCGCATTCGTTTGTAGCGCGAGATTACGTCCGGTACCGTATAAGTGCGACCGTGGCCTATGTGCATCGGGCCAGAGACGTATGGGTAAGCTACCGTGATATAGAATTTTGGTTTTCCGCTGGGCGCCGCCTCAAAAAGCCTCGCCTCTCGCCATGCCTGTTGCCATTTCGCGTCAATCTCCTGCCAGCCAACCACAAAATCACCATCTTCATTGATCGCTAGTTCGCAACTGTTGTGACTGCTCGCACTCTTTAAACGCTATTTTCAAGGCCTCCGGCAGCTTATCGACATTGGGACCGCCACCTTGTCCAAACTCCAGCCTACCGCCGCCCCCGCCGCCAAGTACTTTAGAAGAAACCGCGATGATTTCACCACAATTCACGCCTGCTTGAATAGCTGCCTCACCAGCCATCGCCACCACTGTAGCGGTTGTATTACGAGTTCCGAGAACCGCCACCATGGTTTTGTCATCGCAGATGAGGGCATCGGCCATCTTGATGAGATCGTCCACGCTAACATCTTCCACGACCTCGCTGACCACCCTGACGGCCCCCACTTGAACGGCCTTCGACTTGAGCTCGGCCAAACGCGACCCAGCTACCTGCGCCTTGGCCTTGGCGAGCTCCTTCTCCGCCACCTTCCATCGGTCAAAGAGCTCCTTGGTCGCCTTCGCCAGCTGCACGGGCTGTGTCCTAAGTATCTCAGCTGCCTTCGCCAGCTGCTCATCTCGCTTCTGCATAAGCTTTACCGCCGCCTCGCCGGCAGCAAATTCAAGGCGTTCGACGCCATCTTGGATTCGCTCCGTTCGAATAATTTTGATCGGGCCTACCTCGCCTGTGCGCGTGTAGTGCGTGCCAGCGCACGCTTGGGTGTTCCACTTTTCCACTTCGACCACCCTTATCTCCTCACCTGGAACTACGCCTCCTTGGTAGAGGTCGAAGCCATACTTCTTCTCGGCGAGGTTGCGGTCCATACAAACAGCTTTGACCACGCGATTCTCCATCACCACACGGTTCGCCAACATCTCTATCTTTTGGAGCTCTTCCTCTGATATGCGTTTGAAGTGCGAGATATCGAGGCGAGTTGACTCTACGCCCTTTTGCGCGCCCGCCTGCCAAATGTGATCGCCGAGCACCTTGCGGGCAGCCCCTAGAATGATGTGAGTAGCTGTATGGTGGCGCATCAGCGCTTCTCGCCGCGACCAGTTTAACACGCCGCGGACCTTCTGTCCAACCTTGAAAACGTTTGGTTTAATCTTGTGTACAACGACACCATCAACTTTTTGAACATCGAGCACATTCGCCTTGTCGGCTTTACTCATCAAGGCGCCAACATCGCTCGGTTGTCCGCCGCCCTCTGGATAGAAAGCCGTACGATCTAGCGCAACGTAACCGTCAAAGCTAGCTAGGACCTTCGCCTCGAACTCCCTAGCATAGGGTGATTCATAGAACACTTGTTTGGTCTTCGGCACGCGCTTGAGTTTCTCCTTTGGGATGTCGACGGTTGGGGCTGGCACGCGCTTCGCTTGGCTATGCATGTTCGCGACTTGAATGTAAAAGTCATCAGGAACTTCAACACCTACGCCGAGCTTGGCCGAGACCTCCTTTACTATCTCCGGTGGCAGGCCGTGGCTATCGTAGAGCTCGATGAGTTTATCTTTTGGAAGCAACGCCTTGTGTTCCTGTCGAAGACCGGCCGCAACGCGCTCGACGAGTTGGCTTCCTCTCGAGAGTGTGTCTCGGTACCGCTCCTCCTCAAGCCCGATCACTTCCAAAATGTAATTCTTATGCTCTCGAAACTCTGGGAACTGGGCATAGAGATGCTCCAACTCCAAAGCCATGAGTTCGCTGATGGGCTTCTCAAGTTTTAATTCCCGAATCAACCTTAAAGTGCGGCGCAGCACGAGCCGCGCGAGGTAGCCCTCCTTCACATTGCTCGGCGTTATCCGATCGCCGAACATGAACGCGAGACATCGGAGGTGATCAGCTATTGAATAGACTGCCTCGAGCGGAGCCATCATGCGGTCCAGTTCATCGATGCTTAGGCCGACTCTGGCGGCCACCTTGCTCCTCAAAGTCATGAGGTCCCGGCCGGTCTCTATGTCCATCAAACCGGCTAGCTTTGAGTTTTCCTGCAGAACGTTGGTTGGGGGCTGCTCCAATCCCGCAATCTTCATCAACTTGGCTATAACATCCCCAAAAACTGCCTCGTAAGCCGACGTCGTCCCTTGAGATATCCACGCGAGGCGCTCCATACCATAGCCCGTGTCGACGATGTTCAGCGGGAGCGGCGCGTACTTCCCATTTTCCTTCGCATAACGCATGAAGACGAGCGTCGCAAGCTCCAAGCCACGAACGTTGACCTCGAAGTCCTCGCCAGCATTTCCACCGCCCTCCCAAAAATCTTGAATGTATGTGATTTCCTCCGGCTTGATGCCCAGCTCACGAGTCAAAAATTCATGGCAGAGCGCGACCGTTTCATCGTTCCAATAGACATGCTTCTTGCGAGAGTTGAAGGCGTGGTGACCTCCCATGAAGAACAGTGTGAAGTGCCTGCCAGAACGGCCGACATTGTCGACATCGTTCAGTCGAATGCTCGGCTGGCTGACCACGAGAGGATTCGCCGGAGGTGGCACCAGACCGCTGGTCACCCAAGGCTGGAAGTCCGCAATTGAAGCAATGGTTAGAAAAATATCGTCACGCCAACGAGCGACCACTGGATATCGCTTGACCACGGTATGTCCATGGCGCTCAAAAAATTTTAAAAACGCTTTTTCCATCTGTGGCAGCGTGTAGCGTTTTTTCGTCGCCGGCCTGCCTATGAAGGTGTACTCGTCGCACGGCGTGTCACCACAAGTCCTGCGATCTGGGTCGAGCGTTCGAAAGACGCGATCGCAGCTTGTGCAACGCTTTGTGTAAAAGCCTTGCTTCTTGAAGATAGCGGCTTCGTAGATGTCCTTCATCAGCTCGCCCAACCAAAATATCTGGACGAGAGTTAAAAGTCTTCGCTCGAAAGAAGCCTACCGTCGTCCAAAGGCTCCGACCAAGATGGTCCTATTTAGGACACTTAACCGAACAACGCGCTCAGCCCGGATAACGCCTCTTCCTCTTTCTTCTCTTCCTTAACTTCCTTCTTTTCCTCGGCCTTTGGCGCCGCCGGAGCTGCTACCGCCGCGGGCACTGCCGCGCTCTTTATCGCCTCGTCGATGTTGACGCCCTCGAGCGCAGCCACCAAAGCCTTCGCTCGTGCCTCATCGACCTGCGCGCCGGCGGCCTTCAAAACGTTCACCAGCCCTGCCTCGTCAACTTTCTTGCCCGACGCATGCAGAACCATTGCTCCATACACATATTCCATTCACATACCTCCTTCAACCGAATAACGCACCTAAGCCTGCCATCTCCTCTTCTTTTTTCTCCTCTTTTGGCTTTTCCTCCGCGGGCTTTTTCTCCTCGGCAGGCTTTTCAACCTTCTCCGCTGGAGGTGCGGCCGCGAGCATTTTTTTCAATTCTTCGCCGAGCGCCTTCTCATCCTTCGCGAGGAGCGCACCAGCCAGGCCCAACATCTCCGCCCTTGCCTTCGCCAACAAAGTGGGCATGACATCGGCGATCGGCAGCCAAGCGTTTAGAGCCAAATTGCGGGCCGCCGCGCTCGCCTTGGAAATCATCACGCCTATCGTAACTTTTGTTGGATAGTTGATGGTCACCGCCAAATTGACCGCGCTAACGCAGGCCACTTGAAGTTGAGCCACGACTTGCTTTTCGTCGACCATGAGCACTTGAGCTGGGAATATCATGCCTGCTTCATATGCAACGTGAAGCTTCAGGCCGAGCTCCATCGGCTGGATCCCAAATTTAGATATCGCGTCCACGATCTCCTTGGTTATGACATCACCCTGCTTCAGGATGTGACAGTCCTCAAGGATCACGACCTTGCCGGCTTGGATGCGAGCTTTGATGCCTGCGCGCTGCAATTCCCCGACAACTGGTCCTGGAGCGAATTCGGTCTCGCCCGCAGGTATGATAATATCCTTGGGAGATTTCACACCAGGCTTGGCGGGAGCGCTCGTCTTGCTGGACTCTAAAATCTTCGTCAACCTGAATGGATTCATCTGGGTGAAGATGAGCGCGGATTGGCCGCGAAGATACTTTACAAGCTCCTTTAACTTCGTGTCTTTTTTCTCAGCCGCCTGTTCGATCGCAATCGTTATTATGGTGTTTTTAGCCACTCTTATTTCCGCCTGCCCGCGCAACTTCCGCCTCATCTGCTGAAATTGTGCAGCCGGTAAATCTGTGATGTCTAGAACACCTACAACTGGATAACGCTCGAGCATCTCGGTCAGTTCGCTCACCACTTCTTTCTTCCATGAAGGTATCTCCGCTGCCTTTGCGATCATCGCCATATTCACACCTCAATTTTTGACGGCTTGCCCATCGTGGCTTTGACCTGAATCGAAGCTATCTGCCGAAATATTGCCTCAAACTTGTGCTCCAATGCATCCAGCACGGCTTGAATGTTATCTGCCAGCTGTTCGTTCTTCATGCTCTCCACACCAATCATGACATGTATCACGGGCTGGTCGCGCATCCTGACCCGCACAGTCTTCTTATATCTTTCTATGATGGGCTTTGGATCTACGGTCGGCGGCACCGGCCTCGGCATCTTTCCACGCGGGCTGAGGATCGGGCCCAACGCTTTTCCTATCAGTGGCATAAAATCAGACTGAGACACGAATGAGTCGTATGAATTGGACACTTCCTTGGCGCGCTTGCGGTCCTTCTGGAGCGCTTCGATATCTTCCCGATCGAGCACGAGGTCCGCACCGGCATCTCTAGCCTTCCTCGCCAGTTCTCCCCCCGCGAAGAAAACTACCTTCTGTGTTCTGCCTATGCCATGCGGCAACATCACTTCCTCGTTTATACGGCTCTCCGCCTTCTTGAGGTCGAGCCCCTTGAACGTTATCGACAAATCGAAACTCTGGGTGAACTTGCGCTTTTCGCCTTGCCTCGCTTGCTCCAACGCCTTGATCACGTTTTCTCGAGAAATCGGCACCACATCACCTCAATTCTTCATCGTATTTTCCTTCATCAATCTCGCGTTGCACCTCTCGCGCATCTTTGCCGTCGACTGTGACGCCCATGCTGACGCACGTCCCAAGTACCTCCTTAACTGCGGTCTTTGTGCTCTTCGCCAAGCTCGTACCAATCTTCAACTTCGCGAGCTCAACTGCTTGTGAAAAAGTCAAATCCCCAACCACTTCTTTACCAGCAGTCTTTGCCCCTTTCTCTATGCCGAGCTGCCTCCTTATCATAGCTGCCGCCGGAGGGGAACCGACCTCGATTTCGAATTGCTTGGTCTTTTTATCGGCAATTATTTTGACAGGAACTTTTATTCCAGCGAAAGCTGCTGTCTTTTCATTTATCTTCGCAACCACCTGAGCGATGTTAAGACCAAGAGGTCCAAGGGCTGGACCTATTGGTGGGCCAGGGGTCGCTTTGCCCCCTTCAACTAGAACTTTAACTGTGGACTTCATTTTTCAAGTCTCCATCGAGAAACTCTTCCTTAAGCTCCCTCAAAAATAGGGTAGGTGCGCATAAAAACGCTATGGATTCGAACCAAGTGATGCACTTACTCTACGACTTCAAGCTTGCCATAGATGCCAGAGCTGACGTATACCTCGTTCTTGAAGAGCCGCGAGTAACCATTGCTTATGCGTATCTTGTTGCCAACCTTGACGCGGTCGATGTCGTTGTCCCAAAGCGATACTTTTATTCGCCCCGAGTCGTCCTCACCTACCGCCGTGACGACCCTGCCCTCGCGTCCAGTCCTGCTCGTGTAAGTGCGGGGTTCCTCCATCTCCACTATTTTCAGTTCCAAGTCTATCTTGCGCATCTCCGGCTTCACTTCACTCGCTTTCATCCTCTCACTCCTTTTTCTCCTTCTCTTTCTTTTCAATCACCTTGACGTGGTCTCCGCGAACAGTTACTGGTATAGGCACTATAGCTTCAAAGAGCTCCACGGTGACCTCCTCTTTGGATTGATCTATGCGCATAATCCTAGCCTTACTCCCCCTGAACGGGCCGGCTATCAACTCGACGACGTCACCAACCTCCATCCCACTGACGACGGGCTTGGGAACCAAGAAATGCTCCATCTCCGAAATCGACACTTCGCCGCCCACAACTCCCTTGGCATGTTTCAGCCCGGAGCGGGCCTGTTCAACAATCGTTTCTCCTTCAGCCTCGACGAAGACGTAGCCCTTTATTCCAGGTGGGGCCAACACCGATTTTATTGGAAGGTTGAAATTCTTGGCCCTCCTGACTATCATGTCCGCCGCACTCTTCTCCTGCCCAATCGTCGTCCTGACTGCAAAAATGGTTGGCTTGATAACTTCTTGTTTTTCTTCCAACTCGATCACCGATCAACCGACCGAAAGGCCGAGGAGATGCGCAACTACCATTATGATAAAACCTACGAAACCTATCAACAATATCCCCAAGCCAGTCACCTTCGATACCGTCATGTACTCGCTCCTGTCCGGCTTCCTAGCCACCCTCAGTACGCGCCTGCATTCGTGAAAGAATTCTTTAAACATCTACTTCAAGAACTCCAATCCTAAATCTATTGTCGAAGCTTGACCCTTCTCTTTCTTCGGTGCTGGGCGTTCACCAGGAGCCAAGACATATGGCGAGTGGACACCTGACAGTATAACCATCACCCTGACGGTATTCTTGAGCTCATCGGATATCTGAGCCCCCCATATCACATGCGCCTCTGGATCCAACGCTTCAGTAACTCGGCCGACTATGTTCTTCGCTTCCTCGAGCGTCAGGCTGGGATCTCCGACAACGTTGATTAAAGCTCCCTTGGCTCCGGTGATATCAACATCAAGAAGCGGGCTGCTCAGCGCCTCCTCCACCGCCTCTGCGGCTCGATTCTCCGTGTCCGACTCGCCAACGCCAATCATCGCGATGCCGCCGTTCTGAAGCACGGTTCTGACATCTGCGAAATCCAAGTTGATCAGACCGGGCTTGGTTATCAACTCTGTTATGCCCTTGATCGAATCCATGAGCAGCTGATCGGCTACCTTGAAGGCAGCGGCTATCGGAAGGTCCGGCGCGATTTTGAGCAGTTTCTCGTTTGGAATTACTATGACAGTATCGGCCAACTGTCGCAACTGCTGCAGGCCCTTCTCAGCGTTCTGCCTCCTACGCTTGCCCTCCACCTCAAATGGCAAGGTGACAATGGCGACTGTCAAAGCTCCAAGTTTTTTACCTATCTCTGCCACGACCGGCACAGAACCCGTGCCCGTGCCTCCGCCAAGACCACACGTGACAAAAACCATATCCGCGCCATGGACCTGCTCCTTTATCAAATTCTCATCCTCGCGCGCGGCCTTCTGCCCTTTATCTGGGTCGTTCCCTGCTCCCAAACCGTATGTAACATCGCGGCCGATCAAAACCTTGCGGTCGGCTGTCGTGTAGAGAAGGTCCTGCGCATCCGTGTTCACCGCGATAGTATCGGCGCCTCGAATTCCTACCTCCATTATGCGCGCCACAGTGTTGCATCCGGCGCCACCGCATCCAACCACGATTATTCTAGCACGCGCCTGCTCGAGCACTTGCTCAAGCTCGCGATCGATTGACGCAGAAACGGGCGAGATATCTGGCTTGGCCACTTGAGCCGGAGCTGTCTTCAGCGCGAGGTAGAACCCACTCTCAGGTTTAAAATCGGATTTTTCCATGATCACTATTCTCCATCTGACTTCTGCAATCGCAAATCGGTAGCGGATTACTTAAATATTTGCCTCCTTCATCAACTCGTGCCCACGAATGGTCTTCACACCAAGTTCGGTCGCTATTTTCATAATTTTTGCTCGAGCACTCGCGTCCAACCCCTTCCAATCCAGTACGAATAGCTGCACACCATCTCGCGTTCGCTCCACGGCCAACCTTGCGAGCCTTTCATCGGTATCTACATACTTTGGAATGATGTGTCCGATGCAAACGTCCGTTCGAAGCACGATATCCGTGTGCCTCGGAGCATAGTGGGGTCCGCCGAACCCTATCGCCTGACGCCCCTCGATGGGTGCCGTGGCGGCTTCCATTATCGCGCGTGCTGCTGCCTCAGCCGCCTTCTCATCCTGCCACTGTCGCTGTGAACTGCCCACCTCCACAAACGTAACTGGAACGTCTAGTTTGGTCGGTCCATGGTGGGTCGCCTCGAGGGAGACCTCGTACGCAAGCTCGAACTCATCCCGCATCCTCGCCAAATATCTGAGTGCTGACTTGATCGTCGGTGGGGAAGCGACTGCCAACTCTCGCTTCTCGATCTCGCCGGGTGCATGAACCGTTAGGGTAGGTTTTTCTGATTCGCTGGCGTGCCTAGATGCGATGATGACTTCTTCTACAGCAACGGGTAAAGATGTGAGTTGGAGTACGCTATCGACCGTGGCTGCAAGCACATCATCACAAACATGTGCCTCTCTAACATTTGGGATATTTGCTCGTTTGAAATCGAATAGCTCCAAAAGTTGGGACATGATGTTTTGCCCCGCTGGATCCCTGACCGATGCCAATATGGCTTTCATAGCACGCCCGCAATTGAGACTGTTCGGCGACTTTAAAAATGGTGGGCCCGGAGGGAGTCGAACCCTCGAACTTCGCCATGTCAAGGCGACGTCATAACCACTAGACCACGGGCCCATTACAAAGTAGATTGCTTCGCTATTTAGTAATAATGGTGGACCGGGCGGGATTTGAACCCGCGGCCTTCCGCATGCCAAGCGGACGCGATACCAAGCTTCGCCACCGGCCCACCAAAAATGAAGTTGTCGCTTAAGCTTAAGAGATTTTACAATTGTCCAAAGTTGAATAAACGCCAACTAACGAAGCCGCACACCCTGGATTTTCTTGACCTTCCACTTGTAGCGAGTGATCCGGCGAGACCTACCGTAGCCACAAGCCGCACACACACCTTTCTGCGCATGAAAAGCTCGCCTGCCACAGCGTCTACAACGTATGTGCATGACCTTGTGGCGCTTGCCCATCGAAAAAGTTCCCTTGACCAAACTCTCACCCAGCCGGCGAGATGAAGACGACGTTGTCGCCGCGGATAATCATCGTGCCGTATCTCTTCAAGCTCTGCCCGCCCTGTATCTCCTCGGCATCTTCGAGCACCAAATTTATATGCACGTCAAAACCGCTGAGCTTACCTCGAAATTCTTTGCCGCCTTTGATGCTCACAAGCACCGAGGATCCCAATGCCCTGTTCAGTACGTCCAGTGGTCGCTGCGAAGTCATGAAAATCATCAACCAATTGATAGCTGCGTATTTAAGTGTATCGCGCCCTTTTTAGCGTGATGTCGACCAGACGAAGATCCTCTCCGCGAAAAGCTCTGCTCAAACAGATGCGTGATGAGCTGGTCCAAAAATTTGGAGCTACAGCTGATAAACTATTGAATGGCATCGTGGAGATAGTTGAGTTACAAGATGGTCGCGAAGTTCTACTTGTGAAAGGCAAACCGGTGGCATTCAAGTCACCCGATGGCTTGTTCCCGACCCTTTTTTCTGAGGACAAAATTCCGATGAAGCGCGTAGTCGTGGACATGGGAGCCGTACCACACGTGGCTGGCGGCGCTGACATCATGGCCCCGGGCGTAGTTTCGGTTGCCGAAAACATCCAAACCGGCGAATGTGTGGTGGTGGTCGACGAGCGCCACGGCAAGGCGCTCGCCATCGGCTCAGCACTAGTCGAGAGTAAATCTATGAAGGGGCTGAAGGGGCGAGTAATCAAAAATTTACACCATGTCGGAGACGACATATGGAAACTTTCTGTGTAAAATCGACAACTACTAATTTTTGCAGCCATCTTTGAAAAAGAGTTAAATATAAAGAAAGCCACTGCCCATCTGTAGTGGAGGGTGAAAATGGGGATACTTGATCGTTTACGCAGAAAAACGCCAGGGCAAGCTGAAGAGGTCGCTCAGGAAGTCCCTACATTTGAAGTTGAGGAGGTAGCCATGGCCAAGAAAATTTCTGAGATCGAACCGATATTCGTCAAAAGCATGGCCATGCATAGCCTCGCGGATGTGCAGGGCGTGGCGAACGAGCTGCGGCTGGGCAACATCGTGGTTATAGATATTACTTCGCTCATGGAGCAGGATTCCGCTGACCTCAAGCGCGCTATAGACCAGCTCAAAGGCATCTGCCAAGGTATAGGTGGCGATGTCGGCAGGCTTACAGAAACAAAGGTTCTCGCCACTCCTAAATTCGTGCGCATCCTATTCAAGGAGTCCGGGGTCTAGTTAAGGTGCTCCAGATGCAGAGGGAGTTCACCCTCCCAATCAAGTGCTGTCCCATCTGCGGAGCCGCTGGAACTTTTCACATGAAGGGGCGGGTAGACAACATCCCCTATTTTGGTGAAATTATGAGCACCTCTTTGAACTGCAGCGCGTGCAAGTTCAAACACGCGGATGTCATGTGCCTCGGTGAACACGAGCCGACGCGCCAAGAGTTCGTAATTTCTTCGGAAGCAGATATGACGGTCAGAGTAGTGAAATCGAGCACAGGGATCGTGGAGATACCCGAGCTCGGCGTGACAATAAAACCAGGGCCAGCGAGCGAGGGCTATGTTTCGAACGTTGAGGGTGTGCTCGACAGAATTCAATCCACATTGAAACTTGCCATCAAAAAAGCCGAACCAAAAAAGCGTGAACGCGGCAAAAATCTTTTAAAAAAAATTCAGACTACTCGGAAGGGCAAGTTAAAAGTGAAACTGATAATTACAGACCCTTTTGGCAACAGCGCAATCGTCGATGAAAGAGTTATAAAACGGGCCCTCAACCAACGCGAGCTGAAGTCATTGAAAATTAGCGATACGGACGCCATCGAACGGGCTAACACAGCCTGATTGTCTCAAGGTTGTGCGGCGCCCTCGTCTCCACCCTGAAGAGCTTGTGAATTGCACTCGCCAAATCCATACACTTCGTGTCCTCACCGTGACAGCATATCACGCGCTCTGGCTTCGGGTTGATCCGACGCACGTAGTTCAGCAGCTGTGCACGGTCGGAGTGACCGCTGAACCCATCCACAGTATGTATACTCATGTTCACCTTCACTTCCTCGGCCCTTCCGCCAGCACCCCTGAGCGGCAACTCCCTCCAGCCCTTCTGAATCTTGCGGCCAAGCGAGCCCTCCGACTGATAGCCGACGAATACTAGGCTGTTGCGCGGGTCTGGAGCTAGAGTTTTGAAGTACTCGATCACAGGGCCGCCAGTCATCATTCCAGCCGTCGCCAAAATCACCGAAGGTTCGCCTTCGATGGCCTGCGCTCTTTGATCTGAATTGGCGACTCGCACGAACATATCCGACAGGAAAGGATTCAACCCCTGATGCAAAATCTGATCGCGCAGGTCCGGACAAAGATACTCGGGATAAGCTGTATGAATTGCGGTCGCCTCCCAAATCATGCCATCTAAGTAAACTGGTGCGCCGTCGAAGATTCCCTTGCGCTTGCAATCCTCGAGCAAAATCATCATCTCCTGAGCGCGCCCCACAGAGAAAACTGGCACGATGATCTTCCCGCCACGCTTAACGGTATCCATAACAATTTTGATGAACTCCTTCTCCGCATCCGACCTGTTGGGCTGGATATCATCCGCTCCACCATAAGTGCTGTCTAATATGAGAGTCTCAAGGCGTGGAAAAGAGTAGACAGCTGGCGAGAAGAGTCTAGTCCTGTCAAATTTTATATCGCCCGTGTAGACGAGGTTGTACAAACCTTCACCTATGTGGACATGCGTGATAGCTGAACCCAAGATATGGCCAGCATTGTGGAATGTTATCCTGACGTCGGGCGATATGTCGGTGACATCTCCATAGTCCAGCGTGATAACATGTTGGATAAAATTTCTGATATCTTTCTTGTCGTACGGCAACGGTTTGTCCTCCCTCTCGGCGATGTCCACATAATCCAGTTGCAGAAGCGCCGCCAAGTCACGCGTTGGAGGCGTGCAGTACACCGGGCCTTCAAACCCATATTTGTATAGAAACGGGACGAAGCCCATGTGGTCGAGATGGGAATGTGTGATTATGACCGCGTCGAGCTCCTGTATCCTGAGCTCAGGGACCTCTAAGTGTGGAAAAGCTCGATCCTCGGATGCGACGTTGACGCCGCAATCCATCAGTATCTTACTTTCAGGGGTCTGCAGGAGGAAGCTTGATCGACCAACCTCGCGTGAGCCTCCAAGCGTCGAAATCCGCGCCCACTCACTCTTCGACTTTGCTTCGCGGTGGATGCGCCTGCCGATCTTGCGTAGGATGTCCCTTCGATCCGCTCCCGCTTTAATTATTGAGTAGCGTATCCCCCTAACGATATCCGATTGGATGGGTGGGGCACGCACTATCCTCGGGGTCCAGCTGACTTTTTTCATTATCTGTCTGAGCAGTGCACCGCCCTTGCCGATCGCTATCCCCGGCTTTTGGGCCTCTATCATCACCTCGCCGATATCCTGGCTGAAAATCACGTCTGTTATTCCAGCCTCCTCTGGAACAAGTGCCCTGATATCCTTCTCCGCCGTCTCGGGATCTGTCAAGATCGATGGGTCTGGGCGAAGCGTTATCCGCTTGCGAATCTTTCTGGCGAGCTCCTTTACCGCGTCCCCGTCCTCCATAAGCAGGTCGAGGTTTTTGCAATAGAATACTACCCTCGGCCCCTCAAAATCCACATCCGAGATGGAGCTAGCAAATGGAGTTTGCTCTCGCACAATCCGCTTTATCTCAGCTAGGAGTTCCTCTGTAGCCATACAAACCAACTTTTTTGATAAAGGCTTAGTTTAAGATCATGCGGCTATTTTCTTGATTTCCGCTTGAGAGAACTCTTTGTATCCCTTCTCAGTGATAACGGCAAGCATTACCTCGTTGCCAGTAGCTATGTCCCTCTTCATCGCCGTCTTTATCGCCCTGACAGCCACTGGTAAAACGTCTTTGACAGACATGCCCTCCTTGAACTCGTTCTCCAGTACACCGTACGCCACTGGGGAGCCAGAGCCTATTGAAGCCATTTTTTCTTCAGTCATTGAACCATCGAGATCTAAGAAAAATATCCGTGATCCATCCTCACCAAAACCAGCGATTAGGAAGTTCGCTAGGTATGGGTTAAAACTGTACGCATGAAGTATGTTGGCGGTCAACTGCGCAGCAGCTCGCGTACATATCGGCATACCCTCTCGCAGGCTAAAATATCGGGCCTCTGCGCGAAGGATGTTCACCAAGTTTTGAGTGTCAGCCACGCCTCCAGCGACCGTCATGCCTATACTTTCGGTTATTTGGTAGACCTTGCGCGCAATCTTGCTGGCGACAAGGTAACCAGCTGTGGCTCTCGTATCTGTGGCGAGGACTACGCCATCTCTACAAGCCAGCGCTACCGTTGTCGTCCCTTCAAGATATTTCTGTTCTTTTTCCAAGTCTACACCTCGACTGAATAGATGCCGCAAAAGCAGCAATAAGAAATTCTATCGCGCATATTTAAAGGTTTAGTAATAAGTTTTGATGGTTGTGTGATGAAGGAACCTAAACGCATGGAGCTACCACGCGAGGTTTGGATGGGGCCGCATGTCTTAACACACGTTGCGGAAGTTTGTAAAAAACTTGAGCTGGGTAAACGGGCACTCATTATCTCAGACCCGACCACGCTCAAGCTAGCCGGGGAGGACGTGGAGCGCTCCCTCAGGAGAGTCGGCTTCAACTCGAGACACATGTTGATCAAGGAAGCTGACATGAAAACAGTGAAAAGCGTCAAAAAACTCGCCGAAAAAAGGAGGATCGATTTCCTGCTCGGAGTTGGTGGTGGGAAATGTATAGATGTCGCAAAGCTCGCGTCCTTCTACGCGGGTAGACCATTCGTCAGTGTCCCGACAGCCGCCTCGCACGACGGCATAGCCTCCTCCCGAGCTTCAATAAAAGGTGGAAAGAAACCCACATCGATCGAGGCTCAGACCCCAATAGCTGTCATAGCTGACACCTTAGTGATCAAACGCGCCCCTCACCGCCTCCTCGCAGCTGGATGTGGGGATCTTGTTGCAAATATGACGGCGGTCAGAGATTGGCAGCTCGCACACCGCCTGAAGGGTGAGCCATACAGCGAGTACGCCGCCGCCCTATCGCTGATGAGCGCACAACTTATCATGGAGAACGCCGACGTCATCAGGCTGCACAGCGAGGAAAGCGTGCGCAAGGTTGTCAAGGCATTGATAAGCAGCGGTGTGGCCATGAGCATCGCGGGTAGCAGCCGCCCAGCGAGCGGTTCCGAACACCTCTTCAGCCACGCCCTGAACCTCGTCACCCCAAAACCAGCGCTGCACGGCGAGCAATGCGGCGTGGGCACGATAATGATGATGTACCTACATGGAGATGACTGGGAAGCGATCCGCAACGCCCTGCACACGATAGGTTGTCCTACGAATGCACGGGGGCTTGGGATTCCAGCAAAACACATCGTGAAGGCTCTGACCATCGCACATAAAATAAGGCCAGAGCGCTACACTATCCTCAGCAAAGGATTGAACAAGCAAGCGGCTGAACGGCTCGCGAAGGCGACCGGTGTCATTTAGATTTCCATTTATTTCTTATTTTTTCGGCCAATTCGCCATCTTCGACGACCAATGTACCGCGATATCCGCAGTTAGCGCAATCGTAAAACGACCAAAGCTGAGGCAACACCCATTTGAGCTTGTCCGAGCCACATTTTGGGCAATAGATAGCGCACCTCTCAAAACGCTTCTTTTTTCTGCTTTTAACCATCGACTCGCCAATCTCTATGGGCCAAGCAGAGTTGCGCGAACGCCATGATCTATCTCTATCTCAGTAGCGAAACCCTTGCTTATCTGCCCAGGGTTCACAACGAGGGTATCGCCTATCTTGTCGATGCTTCTGGCCTCATGGACGTGACCGCAGACAGACAACAACGGTTGCTTTTCCACTATGAACTGCCTGATGCTCTTGCTGCCGACATGCAGACCTGATGCCGTCAAATCCACACGAGTGTCAAAGGGCGGTGCGTGGGTGACGAGCACCATTTTTTTACCAACAGCACACGTTAGCTTGTTCAATTCCTCCTGTATCTCCGTCTCTTGGAATTCAAAAGGCGTGCTGAATGGTGTCAAGTTGGAGCCGCCAAAGCCTACGAAAAGGATATCGTCGAGTTCCACGCACTTGCCGTGGAGGTTCACGCCATACTTGTCCAGAACTTCTAGTATCTGCTTTGGGTCGCAGTTCCCCGGGACAGCTAGGGTCGGTAGGCCAACTGCCTTCACCCTGCCCAAAAGATCCTCAGCGGCGCTCATCGGGCCAAAATTTGTGATATCTCCGATTATCAGAAGGCAATCGTAACCGCGTTCCAAGAGCTTCAATAGTTTGTTGCTAGCGTCTGGCTGCCCGTGAAAGTCCGCGACAGCTAGTATACGCAGACGAATCACCGATGATTATAGGAACGCGGCATATTAAAGATGTGCGGTGCTTAAAAGTGGTGCGTTGAGCAATCAGAAAAGTTTTCTAGGGGTACAACAGGTCCGAGGTATCATTGCCAGTAACATAATCATTGATTGGGTTAACAGCTGTGACTTTGCCAGTCGAATCGATGACTATATCGATGACCCTCCAGATATCCGTGCCAGCAGCTTGCCCAGCTGGAGGTGTGTATCTATATATCCCGACTCCCTCGATGATTGCGTTGATTTCTGCACTAGATGTCGCGATGGTGCCATCGCCAGCGTAGTGCCTGACAGAATAACGATATGTCCCCTGGCTCAACCTTGAGATCGATATAACTTCTGGTCCATAGCTAGTCGTATCGTCAGTATCTAACGTTACATATGGACTTAAAGTGAGGGAACCTTTACTGCTGTAATACACGTGGAAATTCTCCCCACTGCTCAATCTAGCTGCCAGATGGCTATCCAAATCTCTGGGATTTTCCCCCCAAGTCAGCGTAATCTGGACGATAGGAGGCGTCAGGACTATGTCCCCAACATCTTCTTCTCCGCCAGCAGTTGTTGGTGTGGCTACTGTGGTTGGAGTGCTCGATATTCCTCCTTTAGATGCCCAAATTCGGACGGATGAGTTTGGCTTAACTACCGCCCTAAATCTACCATCGGTGCCAGTGGTTGCCTCTCTACGGCTAGAGTAATCAACTCCATCGCAAACCACGGTCGCGCCTACCTGTGGGGTCCCCTCCGCGTTCACCACCCTGCCGGTGATGTATGCCAGATCATATAGGAAATCAGCATTCCAATCTGAGAAGTGACTTACAGTTCCGCGGTACACGCTTCCAACCTTGGTCGCGGTTCCTTCATTTTTCCAATATCCATCCGCTGTGTCGTAATACCACAGGTCGATGGTGTTCGGAGCACTTGCAACCTTTGTCGCCGGAATCGGGATCTCAATCGTGGCAGTTTTTCCCGAAGCAAGCTGCAGTAGGCCGCTACCAGTCACGGTAACGTCCATAAAACCATACGATTCAAATGGCATCTCTTCACCGTTCACCAGCCCGGCAAAGTTCCCGGGGAATACATCACGAGCGGACTCAACAGTTGGGTCAAACGGTGTTACGGAAACGCTGGCAGTGCCAGTAAAGGAGTTACCTTGGGCGTCCACTAAGGAATTGGCTCCGATATTAACCGATCCGCTACTCTGAGTTATAGCCCCACCCGTAGTCGCATCAAGGGATTGGGCCGCGCTTGCTTGGGCCATCGTAACATCTAAGAAGCTACTGCTCCCCACTCTAACTTCAGCAGTCCTTTGGGTAATGACATAACCGTTCTTGCTGAAGGTAGCAAGCACCCTGCTACCAGCGGCCACATTTGAGATACTGAACCAACCTTGATCGTTAGTCGCGGCACTCTGACCACCTACACTGACAGTTGCGTTACCTACGACCGAACCTGCTGTGTCTGTGACCTTGCCCATCACGATCCCATAACTCTCCGTCCCTGATGGGCCTCCACCTTTCAGAAGGAAGTAAACACCGACACCAACTACGGCAATAACGATGACTAAAATCACAATGGCTATAACAGAAACTCCCTTTCGTTCCACTTTATCACGCAACTACATCCACATTTTTACATATAAAGATTTGGAGCTCGAACTCTTATAAAATTAGTTTTTCATCGCCTTCTTAAGAAGTCTTTTTCGAGCCTTCCAACGACTTTCCGAAGTTCCTCTCGCAAACGCCCAAGATCGTCGGAATCGTTTTCCACTACAAGCACTAGCGCACTGACGTGTTTCGGTAGCTCCTTGTGGTCATCTCGTGCGTATGTTTTTTCCATTTCCTCCCGCGAGACCAAGTGTGCATCGAGCCCTTTCTCTTCGCGTACGCGGCGTGCGTTGCGCTCCCAGCAGACATCGAAGGGGGCATCAACGTAAACGATCAACGAATTTTTTAATATCTTTGGACTAAAATTCTTGAAAGCTCGGATGTAATTGTCGCGAGAAAACTCTATAAAAAGTAGTCTGTCTGGCGACTGCAACTTGAGCGCTTGATCATTGAGCCCCTTCGCAAGGTCGTCCCAAACTGTGTCGTCCGTCACCTTTAGTCCCCCACCTGGAGCTGGACGATGGCGCTTGTGTTCGACATCTGTGTCAAAAATGTGTTTGAGGAGAGGAAAATCGTCTATGCGCTTGAGCTCACCTTTGAAGCCTCTTGCACGGAGCTGTTCTTCGAGGATACGAAATACGACAGATTTTCCGCAGCCGGGCCTACCTATAAGAAAAATGTTCGGCGTGAATTCACCCGAAGATGCTTTTCAAATATTCCGTTTCCTTTCGCAGGATTTCGTCGCGCTGCATGACCTGCTCCTTCGTCTTGATCGCCGTCTCGACCACTATAAGCTCCGCACCTTTCCAAGAAACTAGCTCAGCGTACCGCTCGAGGTTCTCCCGCTTCAGCAGGCCAATCTGATCGTGAAGCGGGGGGTGGAAAAGGCGCTTGACGGGGATGTAATCGTTGAGGTGGAGTTCCTTGAACCAACCGCTGGGTATCTCCTCAATTATTTTTTCAGGAGGGTTCGGGATTTCCTTGCCGGCGTCGGCGCGGGTGAACCAGTGCCCTATGTCGAAGCAGAAGTTTAATTTCAACCCATTCTCCCTCACTTTTTCAAGAACTTCAACTATCTCCTGAGTCTCGACAAAAACGTTATCGAAGGCAGTATTGTTTTCGAGGTGAAGCTCCACACCCAACACTGATGCAAGCTCCCCTATCTCAAGCAGGCTTTTGACGAGGTTATTTTTTACCTGATCGAGGTACCGCCCAGTCGCGTGATAAAATGGCACGACGCCTGGGTGGAGGATGCAATTTTCGCATCCTATACCCGCGGCGAATTCCACGTAGTGCTTCTGAAGCCCAGCCGCCGCTTGCCTATCCAACTCCTCAGGGGCGCAGACGCTGGCCCCAACGTAGGTGTATGGGAGGTGCAATGATAGAGAGATGCCCTGCTTGGCCGCAAAGTCCCTGACCTCGCGCTTGACATCATCTGTGAATTCAAGGTAGGAGTTCGGAACTGCGCCATCGAGCTCCACGTGCTGCAGTCCGAGCGACTTGGCCACGCTCACCTGTCTAGCTATGTCTGTTTTCGCTGTGACCTGGACCATGGCATCCATATCGGAAACTGCTATCTCGCCGACCCTGAGCCTCTGCTTGTCCTCCTCGCTCAGATATTCAAAGTAGAGGAGGTTCGTGAAATCTCTACCTAGCTTCATTAGACCACGAAGTCGGTTTGGAGGCGGCTTAATTAACCTTTGTGTGCGCCGTTGACGAAAATAGACAAAAAAATTTAATCAAGGTGAAAACGTTTTTATCGAGATTTTCTTTTGCGGGTTGAAGCACGAACTTTTTTAGTAGCGATCTTTTTGACAATGGGCTTCTTCGAGCGTACGATTAGCGTGTAGGTCGCCATCTGCTCCGTGTCCTCGCCAGCGGCTATGACCAAGAACGGGTAGGCGCCGGGTGCGACTTTGAGAGAAGTCGAAATGTTCATTGTCGAGTCGAACGGCGGCGTCCCCAGCTGCGGACTGAAGGAAACACTGATGCCCGCAGGAAGCCCGCCCTCTGGCGTGGAGCCAGCCGATAGTTTGACGGTTGAGACTCCGCGACCCGATGGCTTGATCGCAACCGTAGCCGAAGCGGACCCTTCCGGCATGATGCTTTCCATCACCGGGTTGAGCTCCAGCGTGAAAGTCCTGAATGTCTTTCGACTAAAAAGGGGCAATCTACTCACCTACGTGATCTAACCAAGACTCGTACTTCGGCTCCTTCCCGCGAACCGCGTTGAAGAAGGTGCGCTGGAGCCTCTCCGTTATTTTTCCACGTTTTCCGTCTCCAATTGGTTTGCCGTCTATCTCCCTGATCGGCACCACCTCAGCCGCCGTCCCCGTGAAGAACGCCTCGTCCGCCGCGTAGAGCCGCTCCCGCGAGATATCCCGCTCCTCGAAGTCTATCCCTTCATCCCCAGCTATTTTTATGATGGAGTCACGCGTGATGCCGGCGAGCGCGCATGCCGAAAGTGGGGGGGTGATGAGTTTACCTTTCTCCACTATGAAAACGTTCTCCCCCGGCCCCTCTGCGACGAATCCCTTAGTGTTCAGCAGTATCGCCTCGTCATAGCCAGAGTTTACCGCGTCCAATTTTGCCAAAATCGAATTTGCGTAGTTCGCCACTAGCTTTGATTGGGGCGGCAAGATTCGCGGGTCTATCCTTAGCCAGCGTGAGATCTTTGCCTTAATCCCACGCTCAAGTCCTTCCTCGCCTAGGTATGTGCCCCAGGGCCAGACTGCGATAGCCATGTTCACCGGCGCACCTTTTGGATTAAGCCCCATTACCCCGTAGCCGTAAAATGCGATCGGACGGATGTAGCACTCCTCGATCTTGTTCACTTTTATCGTTTTCTTGGTGGCCTTGATGAGTTCTTCGATGGAGTAGGGTAACTTCATCCCCACAAGCTTAGCCGAGTTCTCGAGCCGTTTCATGTGGTCATTGAGCCTGAAGACCGCTGGACCCTTCGCCGTCCTGTAGCAGCGGATACCCTCAAAGACACCGAAGCCATAGTGCAAAGTGTGGGTGAGCACGTGAACGTTCGCCTTTTTCCACGGTACGAGCTTGCCATCCATCCAGATGAACTTCGTCGGAGTTAGCGCCATTTACATCATAACACAATTTTCCCCGTACTTTATAAAATATCCTGAAATTCTGTTTAACAGTAAAGTTCTATAACAAAATTTTAGTGCGCTTCATATCCCAATCACAAGTCTTTTACTTCACTGCCTCAGCAAGAGCTCGAAGCATTTCGTCGATGTCCTCGAGGCGGATGTAGCCCATGTTCCCTATCCTGAATGTCCGCTCCTTCAGCTCGCCGTAGCCCTTCGCCAGCTCGAAACCACGCGCGCGCATCCGCTCGTACACCTCGGGCCCTCTTACCTCCTTGGGGGCGTTCACGCACGCCACGGTCGGGCTCTCGTATCCTCGTTGAGGGAAGAGAGAAAGGCCTATGTCCTCGATCCCTTCCCTGATTTTTTGCATCCTCTTCAAACAAAACTCGAGACGCTTCCGCTTTCCGCCTTCAGCCTCGGTCAACTCAAGTTCCTTGTTCAGGGCTAAAATTTGTGGGATGGGTGGAGTCATGTGGGTGCCGCCCTCTTTTTCCTGATATTTTTCATAAAGCTTGAAATCGAAATACCACCCCTTGTCCTTGATCCGTGCCGACCGCTCCAGCGCCTCCTCGCTGACGTTCGCCACAGCCAGCCCCGGCGGAACTCCAAAGCATTTCTGAGAACTAGCGAAGCAGACGTCTATCCCCCACTCGTCGACCTTCAGCTCGACGCCGCCCATCGCGCTCACGGCATCGACGAAGAGGAGCTTTCCGTGTTTCTTGACCACTTTGGCGAGTTTGGGCAAGGGGTTCAGAAGGCCCACGCTCGTTTCGTTGTAAGTTATCGCGACGGCCTCGACGTCCGGGACCGAAGAAAGTTTCTCGTCGAGAGCTTCTGGGGTTATCGGCTTGCCCAGCTCAGCCTCAAGCCGCTCGACGATTTTTCCGTTGGATTCCCCCACGTCAGCGTAACGCTTTCCGAACTCTCCAACGATGCAGCACAACATTTTTCTCTCGACGCAGTTCCGAACCGTGGCCTCCATCACGCCAGAGCCAGAGCTAGGGAAGAGAAAGACCTTGCCTTTGGTTTCGATGAACTTTTGTAGCCTTTGAACGGTCCGTTGGTGCAACTCTTTGTATTCCTTGCTGCGATGGCTGAACATCTGCCGCCCCATCTCAACAAGGATCTCCGGCCTACAGGCTACCGGTCCAACCGTGAAGAGTTTCATGATCTCGACCTACTCATCATTAGGCTCGAAGCGTAAAATATCTATCCATTTGGAAAAGTAAAAAATAAAAAGAGGGGGAGCTGGAGTGACTATCCCCAGTCTCCCGCGATTTGGCTTAGATCGTAGTCGAACATTTGGTCTTCAAAGCCCAAAAAATTGTCCAGTTCATTTAGCTGATTCTCTACGCTGCCGAACTCGTCTCCCTGAGCCGGCTGTCGCGATTTGACGACGTAGACCACGACCGTGGCCACCGCCGCTATGCAAACGACAAGGGCGAGGGCGACCGCTGTCTTGTTCACCTAGGCCACCCCCGCGCTCACATCGCCCGTCGCTAGATTCACTGTGACATATGTTTCGGCCCCAGCCCCGCTCATGTACTTGCTCTCGCCGTAGGTTCGGTATGTCCAATTGCCGGTCAGCACCACCGTTCCCGTACCATTGGCATACAGCGTGATGTTGTTGCCCGAGAGACTCATTGTAACGTCCGTACCAGTCACCTTGGCCCTGCTAAATCCTTGGTATCTCACGTCGCCATTTTCCAAGTTCTCACCCGCCACATCCGAATCAACGTTGGCGTTGGACGAAACGGTCATGACGCCATTTTGTATGGTTATGATGTCCACCAGCCCAGTGCCAGAGATGTACGCCGAACCGCTGCCACGAGCTACCAACGAGCCGGATCCACTGAGCGTCACCGTGCGGCCCATGGATCTTATCTCTGACACGATGTCCCGGAGACCTTCGAATACTTCCCGAATGTAGACGTTCCCCTGTCTGATAAGAGAAACACCCTCCGCGAACAGCACGTCCGCGTCCGCCTCGCTGGATATCTGACCGAATTTCTCTTCCGCTGCATCGTATTTCTGATTGGCCAGCGTCAAATTCGAGTCGCACTCCGCGAGCATGGCTTCGAGCGCCGATGTGTCAACCCCGTTGTCCTTCAACTCCTGAATCCTCGCCTCAATCCGCCCTTTGAACGCTTCCGCTTTCTGGACCAGTGCATCGACTCGCGCAATCAGTATTTGCCCGGTTATCTGCTTTATTCTGACCCTGACCTCCCTCCAGTGGTTCCATATCGTGTCAGCGATGCTCCTGACCTCCTGTCCGTTTTGGGCCGCTTGAATCTCCGCCTGCTTCGCTTGGAGCCAGCTTATGTTGTCGTCGATCTCGGCGTAAATTGCATCCTTCTCCTCGTCGGATAGGCCCCGAGAGATCTCCACCCTGACCCTGAGCAGCTGCAAGCGCTTGATCATCATTTCGTCGGCCTTTAGCAAGGAGATCTTTGATTTCTCCACCAAGTTAGCTAGGTTCGCTTGCGTCCGATTTTGCCTCCACTGCAACCTGGCGTCAAGGAAAGTGGCTCTGGCGCTTAGCCATTCGTTGTGGGCGGTCTGAAACGCCTGTAGCGCCTCTATATATTGCCCGTACGCTTCCTCGTATGGTCCAGCTGTGAGCGCTGGAACTTGTACTTCACTTGGCATTGCGCTGACCACCGACACAATCGTTACCAGCATCAGTGCCGATACCATCAGTGCTGCGATCTTTGTCTTCATTTTTCCCACCTTCTCTTTTGTTCGGGTCGAGCTCCACGCGCGGCCCCTATCGCCGCACGTTTCATCGATTACGGACTAACTTCTGAAATAAAAATTATATAAGCAAACTTTATTTATTTTTAAAATAAAGCCTTAAAAATGCCCCGATTACTTTATAAAGCTTTATTAGAGCTGCGATTGCTTCATAATTTAAGCAATGCTTTAATCGGTAGACGTCAAACTTTATTTATGCTCAGAAAATTATCTCTCCTCGCCCTCTTTTTTGTGGCTATCACCATCAATGTCACTCCTGCTACATTTGCCCAAGAAAACAATGCTACAGTCCACGGAACTTTTTACGATCTGTGGACCTTTACACCCCTTGGGAACGTCGTGATTGAGGTATACTCCGACTCTACGCTTCGAATGCAAACGATTTCCACCGACGGCACATACTCACTTTCTCTATTGCCGGGCGATTACACCATCATGGGTAAACATTACTACGGCTCTTTATTGGTCAGCGACGCTCAAGAAAATGTCACACTTCAGCCACACAATAACATTACCTTGGACTTCATCATGTTTCCAACTTTTGATGAAAATGCACTTCCGGAGAATTACGATAACACCATATATGAGGAGGAGGCTGAAGTGGGGACAGAGTGGTGGCCCGCTATCGGGGTTGCCCTGACCCTAGCGCTGGTTGGGGCGGTCGTCGCCTATTATTATTCAAAAATTTTGCCTAAGAAAAAGCCAGCAAAGCTGGAAAAAGTTGAGGGGTCACCGCCGGTAAAAGTCGTGGGGCTGCCAGATGACCTAAAAGAGGTAATGGAGGTGATAAGGGAGAGCGGAGGTAGAATTAACCAAGTTGAGCTGCGGCAGAAGTTGCCTTACTCCGAGGCGAAAGTCAGCCTGATGGTCGCCGACTTGGAAAATCGCGGCTTGGTACGCAAGATAAAGAAGGGTAGAGGAAACATCATCGTACTAACGGAATTAGAAAAATAAGTTTATTGTATTTTCTTTAGGTAAGCGTCGACCATCTTGATGGCACAAAATTTCCCACACATTGCGCAAACGCTTGGGTCGAGCAAGGGTGGCCTCTTCTGCCTGAGTTCCCTCGCCTTCTCAGGGTCTATCGCCAACTCGAACTGCTTCTCCCAGTTCAACTCCTTCCGCGCTCGCGCCATCGCTGCGTCCCGCTCAATATCTATCCCCTTGGCGATGTCTGCAACGTGCGCGGCGATCTTCGCGGCAATGACACCCTCCTTGACATCCTCCATGGTCGGTAGACAGACGTGCTCCGACCCTGTGACGTAGCATAGAAAATCGGCACCCGCCCAAGCCGCCAAGGCGCCGCCTATCGCACCGACGATGTGATCGTAGCCCGGGGCAATGTCCGTGACTATTGGGCCCAAAACGTAGAACGGTGCTCCTTTGCAAACAGTTTTTTCGAGTTTAATGTTCGCTTCGATATGATCGAGCGGCAGGTGCCCGGGACCTTCGACCATCACCTGTACATCCTTGGCCCAAGCCCGCTCAACCAGCTCGCCGAGGGTGAGGAGCTCCTGGAACTGCGCTCGGTCTGAGGCGTCAGCCAAGCAGCCGGGACGCATGCCATCTCCCAAACTCAGAGTCAAATCGAACTCCCGCGCCAACTCGAGCAGATAATCGAACTCGCTATACAGTGGGTTCTCCTTATCGTTGTGCAAGATCCATGCGGCGATGAACGAGCCACCACGGCTCACCATGTCCATCAAGCGCCCAGACCGTTGCAGAGCTTTCACAGCATCACGAGTGACTCCGCAGTGCACAGTGACGAAATCTACCCCATCTTCGGCGTGCCTGCGGATGGCATTAAATATATCATCAGAACTCATGTCTACAATGCTACCTCGTTCCGCTGCTGCGATTCCCGCCTGGTAGATCGGCACGGTTCCAATTGGCACACTGACCGCGCCAATTATGCGCCGCCTAACCTCATCGATGTCCCCGCCAACGCTGAGATCCATGACTGTATCAGCACCATATTTAACCGCGACCTTGGCTTTCTCCACTTCATCCTCGATGTTTGCATAGTCTGGCGAGGTGCCCACGTTCGCGTTTATCTTCGTCCGCAACCCCTCGCCTATGCCTTTGACCTCTACGTTCTCACGCTTGACATTTCTTGGGATTACTACGCGTCCACTGGCGAGCGCCTTGACTATTTGTTCTATAGATTTGCCCTCGTCGCGCGCTACTTTTTTCATCTCGTTGGTCGCTATATCGCGCCTAGCTTCCGTCATCTGCATGTTTTACCCCCGATATCATTCCTCCTTTGGTTGAAAAAGCTTAAATCACGAGAAAATAAACCCCAAATTGAAGGTGGGTCGATGGAAATTCATGTCACCAAGAAGACTGGCGTGTTCGAGCCGTTCCAGAGGGAGAAACTCGTAAAATCTTGTATGAATGTGGGCGCCAGCTTGGAAGTGGCGGAAAAAGTCGCAGACGAAGTGGCGAAAAATATACAAAACAATATTTCAACGAGCGAAATCAGAGCTTTGGTTTTGACCAGTCTGTCGAATGAAAACCCCGCTTGGGTAATGAAATATATGGAATATGAGTTGACAAAGACAAAGATCCCAAGTGACAAATAAATGGTCAGACGCGGTATCCTCATCGGCAGATTTCAGCCCCCTCACAAAGGGCACGTCGAGGTTTTTAAGAAGATCCTGCGCGAGGTCGACGAGTTGATCGTGGGCATAGGGAGCGCACAGGAGAGCCACACGCTTGAGAACCCCTTCACAGCGGGAGAACGGGTGCTGATGATAAGCAAGGCTCTTGCCGAGGCCGAAGTTGACCTCTCGCGCACGCACATCATCCCAATTCCGGACGCAAACAACAACGCAATCTGGGTGTCGCATGTCGTCTCGCTCTCACCACCTTTTGAAGTAGTTTATTCGGGCAACACACTTGTCAAGCGGCTTTTCAAGGAGGCCGGCTTCGAGACGAAGACCTTGTCGATGTTCAAGAGAAAGGAATACTGGGGTACTGAAATTCGAGACCGTATGATTAAGGGCAAAAACTGGGAAAACCTCGTGCCGAAATCTGTGCTCGGAGTTATGAAGGAGATAAAGGCGGTCGAGCGGTTGAAGGATCTCTCGAAAACCGACTATTTGCTTAGATAAATTTTGTTCTCAAGCAGTTGGATCAAGGACGCGTCCAAGGAAGAGTATGGCGCCAGTGCTGTTATGGCGAATCATGAAGATGAATGGGTGGTCTATCGAAATTTCTATTGATGGTGGGGGAAGTGCCGTTGTTCCAATAATAACCGCGGTCGCTGCAGCAGCTTCTGTTCCATTTTCATTCACCGAAATGAAAGCTTTGTGCAAGACGTTTGTTATGTACAGGTCACGATCATCATTGATCCCTGAAAAGTCTGCCCTATAAGGATCAAAAGCCGCTGACATTCCCATTTCTTGAAGCATTTGCCCGAGAGCTAGAGATTTTTCAAACTCAAACTTGGGCATTTTAAGACTCACTTCCGTAGACACGAGATTTTCCACTATCTCACTAACGCGTTCGGCGTTCAATGTCATTTCGAATTCGTTGAAGTTTTCCAACGCGGGCAGAATAATAAGCATGGATGTATCTTGGCCCTCGTAAGGCAACTCAACGGCTTTATAGTCTTCACCTTCTGCATAACGGAATGATGCCTCTTGCGACATCATCGGTACTATGACCTTGCTATTGTCAAGGAGTGCAAACGTGTCTTCTTCGGTCGCCGATTCAGAAAACGGAACCAGCCAAGACGCGTGGAAGTAGATTGCGTTCGTAAGAACAAGTCTCGTAAGGGAATCAACTGCCCCCGGAGGCAACAGGTTTTCAATCTTGTTTTCTGTATGTTCGCTCACCCAATCGTTTATCTTGATCCGGGCCCTCTCTGCATCTTCTATGAAATTCACAAGCCACATTCCTGCACCATAATTCGTAGCCAAAAGGTCGAGAAAATCACTTCTGAAATAATACCCAACTTGCCCCCATAGTGCATTTGCAATGTCGAGCCTGAAATTCTCGTTACCTTCACTAGCAAGTGCTAGGTCTAGAGCGTTGAAGGCCGGGTGTAGCCGATCTTGAGGTAGCGAAAAGTGAAGCGCATCAGCCATTTGTTGCTCGGTTTCGCCGCGAGCGCCAGCGTGCGCCATTACCAATGCCGCAGAGATGCTGTACGGTGAGAAAAACAGATTACCACTGTCACTGCGGATCTTTTGGTACAAATCACAAGCAAAGGCACTGTTACCCTGGACCAACGCTACCAGGTCTTCCGACGGCACGTTGGGCGATGTTTCACGTTCTAATTCTGATTTGGCAACATACACGCCAGGTATACCCGATTCAACGCCAGTTTGCATTTTAGGAGACGTGCCAAGATACCACCAACCAAGGCATGCAGCGAGGACTATGAGCAAAACGGTGAGCACGGCAGCAACTCCGCGGAAGGGGATTTTAGATGACATTATTTTCACCCATTCTTTAATTTATTAACCTTTTAATGTAGGCACACCCCTGGCAGCAACTCGATGCTACCTATCTCGCTCAAATCCGCAAGGTTGTTCATCTTCACCAATCCGTCAGAAATCGTGTAGAGCACGTTCTCTATGTAGATGGATCTCCTCACTTGTGAGCCGTACGAACTCCACAATGACTGCGAGTTTTCTGAATGACTTATCCTCCCCTTGAGCACAAGACCTTCCTCAAGCGAGATGTTGAACACGTACGCTCCCTGCCACACGCGGACCCCGTATGTCCAAGGTGAAACATCAGAAGACTCCCTCTCCGCGAGTTCGATGGGCACCACAAGAAGGTTCCTTTCTCGGCTGAACAGGAATGCGCGGTGGTCAGACAACGCATAGGAGTCTCCCCACTCGGTTCCCCTATCACCGATCACGTATCTGGAAATCTCTATCGGGTTCGCGGGATCGCTCACGTCGAAGAGAGATATTTTAACCCCCTGCCTCCATGCGAAAGACCCTGCATCTATTGTGTCCTTGCCAATCCCTATTATGTGGTTTTCGTCGTATGGGTGGAGATAATCAGAGTAACCGGGGAGCTCCAGCTCTCCGAGAACTCTAGGATTAGTGGGATCCGCCAAGTCTAGCACGAACAAGGGGTCGACTTGTTTGAAAGTCACGAGGTAGGCCCTGCCGCCCATGAACCTTACCGAGTAGATTCTCTCTCCCGACGCGATGTTTTCCAATCTTCCCACGATGTTGAGGTCTTCATCGAGAACGTAAACATGGTTCTTGGCGCTGCCATCCCAAGTGTTTCCCGTGGTGGTGGCTATCCTGAAATAACCCTGATACTCATCCATCGAAAACTGGTTCAAAACATACCCTGGGACTTCGCCCATGCCTTTGTATTCGATTGTTCTGTTGGAGACAGATATTTTGTGGACAGTTGTTTTCTCCGATTCTGAATACCATTTACAAGTGCTTTGTGTTATGTAGATGTTGTTCAAGGAAACGAAGATGTCCTGAGTTGTGCCGATGAGGAAGGTTTCCGATACAATTGACGCTTCGTCGTTTTGGGAGTTTATTGCCATTATGGTGGTGAAATTGTAACACGTATCCTCGGAGTTCTCGAAATAGTAGATTTCATTCGCTTCTACTGTCTTGGACTCGCCGTTTGAATGCAGCACTGGAAGGGGGATTGGATCATCCCAACAATTCACTGGCGATGTTATTATCACGTAAACAAAATCGCCAATCATTCTAGAACTGAAATAGTTGCCATCAGAAGAGATTTGCCTCTTCAATATCGGGTTTTCTCTATCGGAGATATCATAAACTTGAACTAATATCGAATCACGATTGGGTATCGAATTATTTTGGAGGACGACAAAACGAGGCTCAACCCAAGAGTGTGTTATCCTCCAAAATATTACAAGTTTGTCTTGATTGATAAATATCTCGATTGGAGTTGCGCTATCCTCCGGTATATGAACGAGCCCGATCTCAGAAAGAACCCTAGTTGTCTCTGCAGGGTAGGCCTCGATGATAACTACTTTTTCCCCTGTAACTACATAGATGTATCTGCCATCGGTCTTTACGATGTCGGCTTCATCCACGCCCTCCACTTGGATATTTGTGGTGGAATAATCTACAGAGGTATCTGACATTGGATTGATTATGTATTTGATATAGTCGCTATTATATTCTGAATTTGGCGCCCAAGACATGGCAAGTGGCACCAGAATCACACCATTATCTATTCGAACACTTGAGTAAGAATTATTAGCGCGATAAGCCTCGATAATGAAATTTTTCAGTTCCTCATAAGATGAGAATTTCTTTAGGCGAGTCTGCCCCCAGATGCCAGTATATTTGTCTGTGGCAGGTCTTATCATGGAGATTGCGGTAGAGGTGACTGAAACTGCTATCATAAACGAGATAAGAATAACAGGTACGAACCACATTTGGCTTGTATTTCGTTTGTACATTGCGTTCATCTGTCACACCAAATTAATCTAGCGCGGGCGTATGATTTAAATTTGGTTTCACCTATGAAACTTAATTTTTAAGTATCGCTTGTGTAACATATTATTGGGGATGGGCCATGCGTCGTCTGGCACTCGGGATATCAATCGCGGTTGTTGTGCTGTGTGCGGCAACTTTAGTATCTTATATGATACTTGATCATCTCTATGGCGAAGGATATGCTACTACATCAACACGGACAATAATCATCGAAAACTCTGGACAACAAGTACAGGTCGACGGTACAAAATTTTTCGTGCACGCTGCAAATTACATGGCTGATGAAAATATTTACAACTTGACACTTTTTCCCCCATCGTACGATAACAATTCTGGATTTCAACCCACTGCTCAAGGAGTACTCGAAGGTCTGCAGAACTGGATAAACGTACCATACGACGCCTATAATCAAGCACAAGAAACTGGGAACCCTGTCACGGTATCCGATACGACGACGACGAATACGAAGCCCATCAACACCCTACCGATCGCCACAAGCATAGGCATTGCGATGAGCCTCATCGTGTTCGGCGTGTGGGTCGGGTATCGACGCATGTGGGGAGACGCCACGTCGACTTTGGTTGATCACGGACTTCAGGATATGACCGTGCGCGACGTCGAAATAGTCGGGGAAATGATCGAGATGAGAGAATTCACAATACCAGAACTCATGGGGCGAACGCACGCATCGAAACTCAGGGTTTGGCGGATCGTTCAAAAACTCATCCAACGAGGGATAGTCAAGTCGACCGAAAAGACGAAACCGGCCGCCAGTGGGCTGGGCGGGCGCGGAAAGCCGAGCCGCGTTTATAAATACGTCGACAAGCAGAAAACCGAGTAGATTCCTGAATTTCATTTTTGAAACTTGAACATGAACTTTGAGCTTATCTTTCCATTTTCGATTATAATTCCTTCTCGAAGTAGTAGCTTTACTTTTTGTTTAGTGCCAAATCTGTAACCCCCAACTTCGCCATTCGAACGTACAACACGATGGCACGGGATTTTTACGGGAAATGGGTTCCTCGCCAAAGCATTCGCCACCGCCCTATACGCTCGTGGATTACCCATGGCCCTCGCCAGTTCCTTGTAGGTAGTTACCTTGCCTTTCGGAACCATCACCACAAGCTTCAAAACTCTAGCTTGAAACTCCGACATTCGCCTCACAAATGTTTCAGTTCTTATATCAAGAAAACCTATCCCCAGTTGACGATGCTATGATCGAAATCGACGGCGCGATTGGCGAGGGAGGGGGAGCGCTACTTAGGACTGCTCTGGCTCTCAGCGCTGTTAGCCAGCGTTCCATTCACATATACAATATCCGCGCGAAACGTGCAAAGCCTGGGCTGGCTCCGCAGCACATGCACGGCGTGAAAGCCCTCGCCGAACTCACGAATGCGAAGGTCGATGGGCTCTCGCTTGGTTCTACGGAGCTAAAATTCGAACCTGGCGCGATGGAAGGTGGAAAGTTCCGTGTCGATATAGGCACCGCCGGAAGCACAACTCTCATCCTGCAAATTCTGATGCCAGCCGCAGTTTTCGCCAAAAAATCCGTCGAAGTTGAGATCACGGGTGGCACGGACAACCCACTTGCGCCATCCATCGATTTCCTGAAAAATGTTACATTGCCTATGCTGCAGAAAATGGGTTATCTATGCGAGGTCGAGCGCATCCGCAGAGGCCACTATCCTCGTGGGGGTGGGGTCGTGCGCGCTCACATCAAGCCCATCAAGCGACTAAACGCAATCAAGCTCACTGAGCCAGGTAAAGTGATTCGCATCTCTGGGATAGCGCACTGCGTGAAGCTGCCCGAACACATCGCGACAAGGATGGCGCACGCTGCAAGCATGACTCTGATAAAGGCCAGCTATCCCAAGATAAACATAAAAGCTGAATCCTACGAATCATCGCGCGACCCGCACTTCGGCCCTGGCACTGGAATAACTCTATGGGCTGAAACCGAGCGGGGCGCAATTCTCGGAGCGAGCTCGCTCGGCAGGCCTGGAAAACCGGCTGAGCAGGTCGGACGAGAGGTAGCAGAAAATTTGGTAAAACAACTTCGCACAGGCCGCGCGGTAGACCGCCACCTCACCGACCAACTCATCCCGTACATGGCGCTGGCCGAAGGCACGTCAGAGATAACGAGCGCCGAACTCACCTCGCATGCTCTGACAAACATCACTCTCGTCGAACAAATCTTGGGCGTCAAATTCGAAGTCGATGGGCAGCAAGGGCAACCAGGGAAAATAAAAGTCATTGGACTAGGATTTATTAGTAGGTAAAACTTGGAGCAATTTTTCTGATAACTCACCGACTCCTTGACCAGTGGTCGCCACTATAAAAATCGCGTCCGCACATGCTTCTCGCACCTGCCGCACCCTATTTTCATCGAGCAAATCAGCTTTATTCGCAACCGTCAAGATGCGAAGTCCAGCAAATGTCTTTTTTACATCCTCAAGCAAGCGAAGCTGGCTCGCGATTTCGTAGCCACACGTCTCGGACGGGTCTAGCATAAACACGATGGCCTTCGCGAGATGGCGCAGCGCGGCTATCGCCTGCTTCTCAATGGGATTGCGCTTCTCCAGCGGTCGGTCGAGCAAACCTGGGGTGTCGACGACCTGGTATCGCTGATGGCGGTGCTCGAAGTAGCCCAGTTGCAGCCCGGTCGTGGTGAAGGGGTATGGCGCGATCTTGGGAGCCGACCCAGTCAACGCGCGCAGAAGCGTCGTTTTCCCGACGTTTGGATAGCCGGCGATCACTATGGTGGGTGTGTCGACGTATATCGTCGGCAAATCGGAAAGCTTCATCGCGGCACCCCGCAGGAAGGCCAGGTGGTCTTCTGTCCTTTCGACGAGCGAAGAGATCCTGCCGTATGCCTGTCTACGCACTGCCGCTGCCTCCGCTGGAGATCTCGCGGAGCGGAGCCTTCGAAGGTGCTCCCGCCCGAGCTTATCGACGGTCTTGGCCGTGCCATATATCGCACCGAGCGATTTTTTCATCTTGTCTATGCCCACGATCGCCTCAATGAGGTCGCGGTAGAAAGATGGCAAATTGGAAAACGACGGAAATCCGGCCACAAGCTTCGACAGCTCCTTGCCGATGGTCTCTGACATAACGGCGATACGCTGGCTCTCGCGCCGCCTCGCCACCCAGAGCGGAGTGCCGCTGATTTTGGCTTTGGTAGCCGCATCGGCAGCTTTTTTGAACGCCTTGTTGACCAGCTCCTTCGGCTTCGGTACATGTGGCAATCTTTCAAAACTCAGCTGCTGCAAGTTCATCCCAAATAGACTTCTCCGCTGGCGATATAATGGAATAGCCCCTGTTTTGTCTTTTTAAACAGGCCTCGACCAAAGCATCGGCGGGAAATTGAATTCCATTATGCTTGTGATAGCGCTGGCCATATGTTGGCATGGTGGCTTGACGCTGCTCATACGCTCGCGTGGAAATGAACTGTCGAAACCTTCGATCAAAAAGTTGCTGAAACTCGCTGAACTAGATATACTTGCTACACTGCGCGGGGAAATGACCCGCTTGGCGCACTCAAAACCAAAACTCAGACCGACATACGAGAGAAAACTGCGCGACGTTGATGTGCAGATGAAAAATTTGGGTGAAACGGATGAAGGATGAACTGGCGTTCGAAAGCTTGCTGTCTGAGATAGACGCCTTCCTGAAATCTCCGCAATCAGATATCGTGAAGGCGAGCGAGCGCAGCATTGCTCTAAGCAGGATAATAGGAACTTTACAAAGTGTAGTAAGGCTCGACTCGAAACGCACATCAAAAATGAACGAGCGAATCTCCGCATTGGATGCCAATGCCATAAAGCTCGCCCAGTCCGCAATTAACTACAAGCGCGGCGGTTTACTCAGCGCCGACTGGGCCAGATTCGCCCAGCGGGACCTACGCAGGTTCAAGGATGAGCTGATGGCGTTCCGTGAGTTTATGCTCGCCAACTCCGACACATTCAAATCTAGCATGGGGACGCGCAAGCTATCAAGCGACATCAACATGGCAAGGCTGATTCAGGAACTTCACGACGCACAAGCCATCGGCGAGAGAACTTTCGTGCTGCTGACAAATTATCTAGCTCAAAACAGCAAACCAAAAATTAAATGCTCGGAAACCATCGCACAGTTATCTAGACTTTCCACATATCTCTCCGAGTTACACGAGGTAAGGACGGTCGGCGCAGATGCTCAACAAAAGTGACGGAGAAGTTATCCTCGCCGAACATGGGAGGTGGGTCGCGAAGCTGCGGGATGCTTCTCGCCTCCTAGAACAGCGCATGATGATATTGGAGCGGAGGGTTTCGGCACTCGAAGGGCACGTGGTTGAACTTTCAAAGCTTTACTACAAAATCGATGCCAAGACTAGTCATATAGACGACCAATTCACCAAGCTCATATCAAAAATTGATTTCTTAAACAGACCCATCACAAAAAAAATCTCGTAAAATTCCGAGTGACATGACATGAACTGTAATTTCACATGTTCCTCGATAGGTGAAGAAAGGGTACTGCGGTTTAGGTGTGGCAGTTGTAAAGCTGGCGCGTCGATCGAGCAATCCGAAGCTTGCATGCGCGGAGTGATTTCGGCCCTGATCGAGGAGCCGGGCGTAGATGCAATAATCTTAGCGGATCTATACGAGAGGGAATACCGCGGGGCGAACATCGCCGCCCTAGAGGAGTTGGCCCGCACATACGACGAATGCAGGCAGTGGCCATTCAGATATTTGACCGATGATGGGTGCAAAAGTTGCGAGGCCGAGCGGAAAAAACAACTCGAACAAATTGTCGCCGAGCTTCCTAGTTCACCAGCGAAGGCCTTGGCCGACCTGACCCACGCGATGGATGATGCAAAGTCCTGGGCAAAATATGGGGCAAAAAAGTGTATGGATTGTCGAGGACAGTTCATCGAACGCTCGCTGAAGCCCATGCTCCAAACGCTCAAACAAGTGAAGCTTGCGAGGGGAAAGGGGCACGGGCGCGATTGCTACGGAAAAACCCTGCGACCGTTAATCAAGCCACATTTCTCAACCTCGCGGATACTTATCGATGCGCCGACGGAAGCCAAGCTCGTCGACGCATACAGTTTGGGCGACAGCGAGGTGCGCCTCTATCGCCTGCCAAACAAACTACAATACCTCTACTTCCTCATCCCACCCGAGTACAAGCTTCGGCCAGAACAGGTGACTTTGCTCAACCGTGCGCGCGAGCTGTTGCTCGAAAGAGGAATGGAAAAGTTGGATCTCTCCGATGCCAAACATTCGCGGGAAAGCTTCGAGAGGCTTTCGAGCAGGTTGATGACGCAACTTGTGATCGAGGGCAAGTCTGAGCATACCAAAGATGAAATCGAACCGCTCGCAAAATGTCTGACCAAATTCAGCGTTGGCTTTGGAGTTCTTGAGACTTTACTCTCCGATGAACGCGTGCAGGATATCTATATCGACGCGCCAATAGGCCGCTCTCCCGTGCACATCTATCACGGCGAGCACGAAGAGTGCCTCACGAACATTTATCTGTCGGCGGAGGACATCGAATCTATAATTTCAAGGTTCAGGGCGATAAGTGGACGTCCATTTTCTGAAGCCGATCCTGTGTTGGACTTGAACCTCCCGGAGTTCGGCGCTCGGGTCGCCGCCATAGGTCCGCCGCTCAGCCCCGAGGGCTTGGCATTAGCAATACGCAGGCACAAGCTGACACCTTGGACCCTGCCTCAATTCGTTCACAATCGCTTCCTCACATCAGAAGCAGCTGGCCTCCTGAGCCTACTTGTCGACTCCCAAGCTTCGATTTTAATCGCCGGAAGCAGAGGAGCCGGGAAGACGTCTTTGCTCGGAGCGCTCATGCTCGAAATACTACAAAAATACAGGATCATCACAATAGAGGACACAGCGGAGCTACCCATCGCACAACTCCGAGCGCTCGGACTAAAGGTGCAGAGCCTGCGCGTGCAATCTGCAGTTGGTAGGTCAGAGACTGAAATGCGAGCGGAGGATGCGCTGCGCGCGGCGTTGCGCCTGGGAGAATCCGTGCTCGTTATAGGTGAAGTGCGGGGCCCTGAAACAAAGACGCTATATGAAGCCATGAGGGTAGGTGCGGCTGGCAACTCGGTGATGGGCACCATACACGGGGCGACGACAAGGGACGTCTTCGACAGAGTTGTCTACGATCTCGACATTCCACCGACTTCATTCAAGGCGACCGATGCCATCGTCGTGACAGCCCCAATACGGCCGAGCGGGAGCACGAGTCGCACGAGGAGGGTTGTGCAGATAACTGAGATAGGCAAGGATTGGAAAGACGATCCAATAAACGAGGGTGGCTTCATCGATCTGATGAGGTACGATGTAACCAAAGATAAACTTGAACAAACATCACATCTTGCAAAATCACAACTCATAGCAAACATAGCTAAAAAGTGGGGCACGAAACCCGTTGAAATCATAAAGAATTTGGAGCTCCGCGCGAAAATCCATAAAACACTTGCTGAAACCGCCGTCGATACAAAAAATCAGAAGCTGCTCGAGGCCGAATTCGTCGCTCGTTCGAACAATATGCTTCACGCACTTCTTGAGGAGGAGCTCGGCAGAAAGAGAACTGTAGACTACGGCAAAATTTTTGAGGATTGGCGCAGGTGGCTAGAGGAGGAGACAAAAGGTGAGAGTAGACGCTCTCTACGTGAGATTTTGCAAAGCCGCGAGTAGATTTTCTTTTTTGAAAAACCTGCAGCGAGCGCCGCCCGAGCTGCGAGAAAATATCGAACTCGCTGGGTTGGATGTTCAACCTCAAGAGATTATCGCCTTCGCCATCCTGGCCTCGGCCGCGTGCGCGCTCCTCACAATGTTCGCCGCAATCTTCGCGCTGAAGGGCGGCCAAACAATCTTGCTCATAATTGCGGCACCTATGCCATTGTGTGTGTATTTTTTAGTCGGATGGTATCCCAAAGGGCTGGCCGAACGTGAGCGCATTCGTGGGCTCGGGGAGGTGTCGCAGCTCATCAACTACATGACGATGGCGATGAAAACCACCCCCAACATAGAGCGAGCTACTCAATTTGCCGCTGAGAACCTCAATGGATCGCTCGGGAGAAGGCTGCGCAAGCTGTTGTGGGAGGTAGGCCTTCGCGTTCATACAAGCGTCGATGAAGCCCTGACGAAATTTGCGAACTATTGGGGCAAGTGGCGCGAAGATTTCAGGCGCTCGATATATTTGATACGCAGTTCGATGCTCGAACGCTATGAGAGCCGTCGCCTAGAGGTGCTCGACAAGGCCCTCGACACATGCTTGCAAGGCACCAAAGAACAAATGGAGAGATTCGCTGCAAGTTTGCATATGCCAACTCTCATCATCTACAGCATCGGCGTTCTGCTGCCCCTCGTTCTAGTTGCGGTGCTGCCGGTGCTAGCCACCATCGGCGTATCCATAAGCGTTTGGCAGATATTCGCGATATACTGCGTCGTTCTGCCGCTCGTCGTCTGGATGCTGAGCAGGCGAACATTGGCGAAGAGGCCAGCGGCCTTTCCACCTCCAAAGATTCCAAACGACGCAACGACACGACGAACTATCCTCATCGCCGCTACATTGGGGCTGACCATCTCTTTACCAGCTGTCGCTTGCGCGCTCGGAAAAAACGTTCCCACGGATCTCGCTGCGCTATCAGCACTATGGGGAGCTGGACTGAGCATCACCTTCTATCTTTACAAAACCACAGCAAAAACATACAAGCTGCGTCAAAGGATACTACAAATCGAACACGAGTTCTGCGACTCCCTATTTCAGCTGGGCAACCGCATCTCCGAGGGGCGGCCGGCGGAAGATGCATTCAGGCTGGTGGCAGAAACCATGCGAGGCAGCGGTGTAAGCGAGGTGTTCGAGCGGACTTCAGCGAACATAATGATCGGCAACCTGGGGCTGAGGTCAGCACTCTTCGATGAACAGAGCGGAGCGTTGAGAAATGTCCACTCGCAAACTGTCCGTAGCACGATGAAGATGCTCGTCGATGTGATACAGCGGAGCACGAAGGCGGCTGGCGAGGCGATCCTGCGCATGGCGAGTCATTTGAAGGAGCTCAAGCAGGTGGAAGCTGATGTGAGAAAATCATTGGGAGAGGTCGTGAGTTCTATGCGCTCGGTTGCGCTCTTCTTCGCACCTCTGATCGCGTCCGTCACATCGCGTATGCAGGGTGTGCTCGCCGGAAAGTCCGCGGAGGTATCTTTCCTCGGCGGCGTGTCCGTTTCGCCCTCAATTTTTCTATTCGTGCTTGGGGTCTACATCATTCTACTGACAATCATCCTCATCAGCTATTCGACGGAAATCGAGGTTGGGGACGATGGTCTGGCAAAACGCGCCGCCATCGCCCAGAGCCTGCCAATAGCGCTCATTGTCTTCACGATCGGTGCGGTGGTCGGTGGGAGAATGATGGCCGCGATCGTCGGTTAGGCGCAAGCGTTTAATTATCGGAAGGGTAATTTTCTTCTGATGCGGCCGTAGTCTAGCCTGGTCTAGGACACAGCCTTGCCAAGGCTGTTGCGCGGGTTCGAATCCCGCCGGCCGCACCACTCCAGAGGTTCATTTCTGAGGTTTCAAAATTCGTCAGCTCATCAAGAATCTCTCGCTTTATCGTCTCCTTGATGGCTGTTCCGAGAATTTTTGTCTGCAACCCAGAAACCTTTGATTTTCTTGCTTCGTCTTTGGTTGGCTATATAACAATATTTTTGAGGCTGAACCTTTCTTAAATTTTGCGTCCTGAGAACCCTCCCAGAAGGGTGAGACCCGGCGAACTCGCCCCCTTTTGGGGTTGAATCCGTCGTGCTGGTTACATCCCGAAATCGCTCAATACTCCAAAGGGCGTTGCGATCTTGGGTATTAAAGAAGAAAAAGGGGGAGAAGTCTATTAAGTTCATTGGAGAGGCTTGAAGAAGTTTTTTGAAGGGAATGAATAGTCTTGCTTGCCGATGCGAACAAGAAACCCCCACCAAACCTCCACATAATAGCCTACCCCCCGCCAAGTCCCATTTCTTTGATCAATTGTTGGGCTTCGGGTTGTTGTTTTGCTTCGTTGAACAAATCGGGGTCTTTTAATTTAACGTATCTGCTGACTATCTTGAAACTAGAGTATTTTCACGCACCCCTGAAACCAGTTGGAAACCAGTTTCAAATACATGGTACTTAAGGCGTTTCACCGAGGTTGGAGCGGGAGAAAAAATGAAAAAAAAGATGAAGAAGAGGGTGGTCACGCTAGGTATCCTGTTGGCGACCGGACTGGTGTTGGCAGGAATAGGAGCGGTGGCTGGAGTTGGCGGAGTGTTCCAAGGAGAACCCGAAAATATTGAGGTTCACTCTGCTGATGGACGTTTGCTGATATTCAGGCAACACACAATGATCGATAATGTCCCCATGCCAAATTTTCCAGAAACGCACGATAGTGTGTTCATAACGGGCGAAGACGGAGAAAGTGCCGCTGTTGGGATTCCACCTCCAGTCCTCAGAGGGAGGATAAGCATGGTAAAACCGATCTCGGGAGGAGCAAGAATAGACTTGGACATCCCAACATCCGAAGAAATAGAGCAAATGAGAGAGGAGAGTCAAAAAGCTGTTGACGAGGCCATCAGAATAATCGAGAACCAAAAGGGGATTTCCGTGGAACGGGTCAGAGCATGCGTAGTGAGAAGCTCTGAGGAACTAGGAAAAATAGACGAGGTGGAGCTTTGGATTACCTCCGTAGAAAACGAGGGGATAACTGTTGTTCACGCTATTGTGGATTGGGATACTAAGAAGATAACATTGTTTGAAAATATCAGTGAGCATGGTATGATCCCTCTTCCTCCAGAAACCACGATGGATATGGAGAAGTTGGAGGAGGCGAGGCAAATTGCGATGCAGGATAACAGGGTCAAGGAGATAACAGAAGGACAAAGGTACACCATTTTACCGGGCACGATGACAGAAAAGGAGGGCGAGTTAATTTTGGGGATAGAATCAGCATCATACAGGATTATCGTAGACCTCGAAAACAGTCGGGTTAAATCTGTGGAAGAAATAGAGAGGCCCCAACCACCGATTTGGCACTGGGGTAATACGTGGAGGTAGTGTATTGCAGAAATTAGTCAAAGTAGGCGGAAAGATTGTGCTCACGGCTGCACTGTTTGCCATTTTGATATCTACGATTCCTATAGTCCAAGGTCAGTCTACACAGCCCAAAATAGTTCTTTGGAGCTACAGCTACGATGGAGAGAACTTGGGAATCACACTCAAATGCGTGAGCGACAACGTCACCGGAATACTTCTCTGTGTGAGAGATACCTCGGGAATTCTCATCGGCTCCCCTCTCTACTACTCGATAAGTTATATGATTAGTGGGCAAATTCGAACTAATTCCTTCAAAATCGAGAACTATTCGACGGTGAAGATCGTTTTTACGTACGAGGGGCAGCAGGTGACGGAGGTGGTCAACCTCAATAAGCCCGCCCCCACAACTTATAACCTTTCGATTTCCTCGTCCGTGCGGTGGTTGGAGGCGAATCTTGGGGGAACGGCTACATATACAATAACCTTGAAGAACGCGGGCATCGCAGGGCGATTCAAGTTCATCGAGAACGGCTTGCCAGCATCGATCAGCGCGTCTTTCTATGATGGCAGTCAAAAAATCTTGGCGGCAATGCTTGATGAAGGGGAATCAAAAACCGTATATCTATACCTCGTTTTACCTTCGCAGGCTCTCGGTTTTGAGACAGACCAAAGCATAGACTTCAATGTGTATGCGCTCGATGAGAACCAGCTCGCGGAGTACGAAAACGGTGCTTCCCTTGATAATATCGGGACTTGGAGTTTAGATCTATCTGTAACTCCGGTAGGGGCTCCCGTGTTAAGCCTTTCGCTTGATAATGTGTTCGCGCGTACAGCGCCCGGTACGGAAGTATATATCACGGGGAAAGTGGCAAACACCGGGAGCGATGTAGCTGATGATGTGACAGTGGATGTAACGGATTTACAGTACGGGTGGTCGGCATTTGCAAACCCAGCCACAATATCATCGATAAATCCCGACGGAACGGCCAATGTCAGCATAACAATAGTTCTACCCTCTGATGCTGCTCCTGGCAGGTATGATCTTTCGATTACGGCTAGCAGCGGAGATAAGGAGGCAAGCAAGGACTTCGAAGTTCGGGTGGAGACAACGAGCAGTAGCCCAATCTTATGGATTTTTGCTTTGATTTTCGTGTTCGTGATTATTGCCGGGATCATGGTGAAGTTCGGGAGGAGATAATTGGATGACCGAGCCAATGGTCGAAATAAAGAACCTCGTGAAGGTTTTCGAGGACGGAACGAGGGCGGTCGACGGGGTCAACTTGGAAATCATGAAGGGAGAGACTTTCGCCCTCTTTGGCCCGAATGGCGCCGGGAAGACGACGATGCTACATCTGATGTTGGACTTCATCCCGCCAGACAAGGGATCTATCACGATCGCTGGAATCGACGCCTTGAGGCATCCGCTTGAGGCGAAGAAACACGTTGGGCTAATTGCTGAGAGCGCAAAACTCTATGAGATATTTTCGGCCAGGCGAAACCTCCGGTACTTCGCTGACTTGAGTGGGAAGAAAATCAGCAACAAGGAGATAGACAAAGTATTGGAAACAGTTGGGCTGAGCCATGCGGCTGATAGGGCGGTGGGTAAATTTTCCGCCGGGATGGGGCGGAGGCTTGTCGTGGGCGTGGGGCTGTTGAAGCGGCCGGATCTGTTGATCCTGGACGAGCCGTGGACCGCGCTGGATCCCGAGGGAGCTGTAGAACTTTCGGAGCTACTCAACCAGCTGAAAAAAAAGGAGAAGATCACAATGCTCATAAGCACTCATGACATATTCCAAGCCCACAAGGTAGCCGATAGGATAGGGATAATGGTAAAAGGGAAGATCCGGAAAATCGTCGAGGCTTCTGAGGTCAAAGATGTGGAAAGCCTCTATCTAAAGACTGTGGAGGTAGCCAAGTGATCCGGACGATAGCGAAGAAAGAGTTCCTAGAGAATGTGCTATCGCGCAAGTTTCTCTTGGCCTTCATTTTAGCCGTTATAATTTTGGGCACTGGGGTCGTCGCCATGTGCAGCTCCTACGAGGAGAAGAAAGATTGGTATGATACCCAACTCAACAGTTTAGAACAACAGCTAGAGAACGGAACGTCTGGATATACTGCGATTGCCGAGACGGAGCTGTTCAAGGTACTTGAAGAGCCAGGGGCACTAAGTACCCTGATCAGTGGCCAACAAACAACCGTCCAACTTGGGTTGGGGACAGTGGGTACAATGCTCACGGCAGCCAGTAGTAGCGAAGAAACGAGTAGTAGTTATACCTCGCCGCTGTGGGAGCGATTTGGGATGCTCGACCTCACCTTCATCATCGGATTCTTGATGAGTCTCATGGCCATTATCTTCTCATACAACTCTATCTCGGGGGAAAAAGAAAACGGAACACTCAAGCTCACGCTCACCAACAGCGTCCCGAAGGATCATGTGCTGCTCGGCAAGTACATCGGCGGGACGGCCAGCGTCCTGCTCCCATTCGTCCTATCCATGATCATCGCCCTCAGCATCGTCGCTGTAGTGGTCGGGATCCCATTCTCTTCAGCGGACTACCTGGCCATAGGTGTTTTAGTATTGGTCGGATGTGCGACGATTAGTGCCTTTTATCTGCTCGGTGTGCTGGTTAGCTCCCTCACCAAGCGAAGCGCGGTGTCCCTGCTTGTGTGTCTCTTCATCTGGATTTTCCTAGCCCAAGGGATCGGGAACGTGGCGTCCCTTACGGCGACAGCGACCACCTCGGGGATGAGCTATGACGAATACCGCCAGGAGTACCTGTCAATTTCGCAGGAGGTGATGAGAGAGTACGGGAGGGAGAATATGCGGCAGGCGTTAGAAATAATTCAAGAGAGGCAGACCGCCCTCGCTACGGAGTTCAGGGCGCAACAGGAGGCGCAGTTGAATGTAGCCCTGAGCGTGTCGATGATATCTCCGGCTGAGAGCTACACAAACGTGGGGCAGGCGCTAGCTGGGCTGAGCTCGGCTGAGGGAGAGCAAATCCAGGAACAGGTGTCCGATTATATCGCTGCGCTGAGTAAAGAGTACACCGAGTGGGCGGCGGCGCAAAGGGAGAACCAAGGTGGTTTCCCAGGACAAGATGGGGAGAATTTCTTCCGGCCAGGTGGGGTAACAAATGGGGGGACGAGCGAGACCTTCACTCCCACGGTCCATCTGGAAGACTACTACCAGCCATGGGGGATTAGCGAGCGCGTGGGAAGCGTGACAAACGATCTAGTAGCGATAGTCATGTTCAACATCCTCTTATTCGTAGGGGCCTACGTGGCATTTCTGCGCTATGACGTAAGGTGAATGAATAAGAAAAAAGAGAGGTAAAAAAAATGAACTGGAAGTTGCTGTCCATTACCGTGACGCTCGCCATGTTTTCGACGCTCGCGCTTGCAACGCCAGCCTTCGCTGAGAACGTTCGGCAAGTTGGAGGTCGAGAGTTCGGCAACTCGTTAGAGAACCTGAGCGTGGAGAGCGAGTCGCATATTGAGATACCGTCGATAAGCCCCGAATCCCAAGCCACAGTGGAGATCGAAAATATGTGCATCTTCAAGCTGACAATAAAGGTCAATGAAGAAGTCTCGAACGTCGGGTTAACCATACAGCAACTAGTTGCGGAAAACTTTTTTGCCCCTGGGGAAAACTTTGGGGCTCCCGGAGAAAACTTTCCAGTCCCAGGGATGTCTGTGCCGGAAGGATTTCAAAATCGCGGCTCCACCAAGACTTACAAGTACTTTAGGTTCGTTGTCGAGAACATAATCGACGCTCAGATCGAGAATGTGATTATAGAGTTCGAGGTCGAAAAGTCGTGGATCTCTGAGTACTCGATAGGCGAGGAAAACATCGCCTTCGGCATAATTGAAAATAAGTTAGTGGAAATTACCACCCCACAGGGAGAGTCAATCACGCTGGAACAGTCAGTTACAGTAGATCTTCCCACAGAAAAAGTGGGGGAGGATGCAACCCACATTTATTTCTCTACGGTCTCTCCCGGCTTCTCCTACTTTGCGATAACTGGTGGAAGCGAAGAGGGACCTTCCGAGAACAGTTCCGGAAATGGCGAGTCATCTGGAGGCCACCTGTTAGGGATCGCAATGATGGTGATTATAATATTATTCATTGGAGTGATATTCTATTGGAGGAAAAAGTTGGTATAATACAGCGGATATCAAGGTGGTTCAATGAAAAGGAAAATTTTTATCAGTGTTGGCTAAGGGCAAGAAATTACCTGAGGAGAAAATAGTTTCCTAAAAAAGTGAACGAGCGAAGCTCTAAAAGGTAATAAAGCATTTACAACAGGGGAACGGCAAATGAGGTTTAAAAAGATTCACGGAAAGACAGTATTCATAGCAGCGTTATTTATAGTTTCAGCATTTATTCTTGGCGTAAAACTGTTGAGTCCTACACCAATACAAATTTATGTGGGGGAAAACGGGACTTCCGTAACCCAGATTCCAGGGTTCTTCACCACCACAGATGTTGGCATTCTTGTCGTGACCGCAATCGTTCTCGGCATCAGCGGAGCGTATTTATTACTCCCTGGCTCAGCTGAAAAACCTGATGAGAAACCAGCATTGGAAACAAGAAAAGAGAGATGGGAAAAAATATCAAAAACGCTGAAGGATGACGAGCGAAAAATATACAAAGTGATACTTGATTCGGATGGGCTTGTTAATCAAAGTGAACTTGCAGAAAAAACCGGGCTTTCAAAGTCAAACGTCAGCAGAAGTTTAGACTTATTGGAAAGCAAAGGGCTGGTTGAAAGAAAAAGAAGGGGCATGGGAAATATAGTTTTGCTAAAATCCTGAAACCTGCCTCAGAAAACCCTTGGTACGGATTAACATTACTTCGAATTAAATTGATGAAAATAAAGCCTTTTTACGTGTTTTAAAACTAGTTGGGAACCGGTTTCGCACATGTTGTACATAAGGTGTTTCATCCAACAAATTTGTGTGAAAATCGATGAGACACGCACGCGATAGGGGCAGCGTGGGGAGCTAAACCCGAAAAATCGAAGGTGATTAAAATGAGAAAAGCAATACCGATGTTAGCTGCGATAGTGTTGGCATTGGCGACAGCCGGGGTAACAATAGCTAACAGGAATGGGAATGCAGTTTCATACAGGATAACTACAGCTGATGAGAATGCAACCTCATACACCGATCTAGAAAACAGGCCGTCCTTTCCAGGGCGGTGGCAGTGTGGAAACATGCACGGCCCATTCCGCGGAGGATTTGCCCCCGAGATCAGCGTGAGCGAGGAGTTCAAGGAAAACGTAATGAACATAGCGAAGAGCGATTCAGACGTTCAAAATCTATTGAGCGCTGGTTATGAAAACACGCACATTCAGCCGATAATCAAGGCCACGGTTCAGGGAAACGGCGACATCACCATGAAGGCAACAGGCGCCATCGTAACATTACGCAATAACGAGAATCGAGCGTCAGTACATGTAGACCTAGAAGCGGGAAAGGTAACTAGAATAGTGATAGAAGAGAGAACCGTAATCGAAAAATCCTGACGCATCCCAGAAAAAAGCCAAGAAGGCATGAAATAGAGTGGGGTAGTTTAGATACGGTGGATATATGGTAAAATCGAGACGTTCGAGAACTAGACGAAGAGTTGTTGGCAAACGCTTCATGTTCACGGCAGTTGCCGCGGCATTCGTAGTTGGCATGCTTTCCGGAGCTGCGATTTACTCTCTCGTCACTCACTGGTCACAATCCCAAGTACAACAACTTTTGCTCACGGAGGGCGAAAACAAGACGCTTTCTACTAAAATTGCCGCAGTGAGTTCGGATGGTAGCGGAGTAATTTCTGAATTAAATGTAGAACTGGAGAAAGGAAGCGGGCGCATCCTTGTCGACACTCACACGTTGGTGGGATTTGATTTTCAGTATGCAGAGCGCACCGCGGTAAAAGTAGCAGCGGAAATCACTGGCGCCGCGTTGGATGACGATGGAGTCGGATTGAAAGGTGTGGACGTCTTTTTCTCAGTATCTGTACCAACAGGGCAAACAGTTGAGATCCAATCTATCGATGGGCCAAGTGCAGGGGTGGCGACGACAATTTTGACGATAGCGGCGATCGAAAATCGCAGAGTCAAAGACAATGTGGTAATCACGGGCACCGTCCAAGACGATTACACTATAGGCCTGATCGGCGGCGTCTATGCGAAGGCGAAGGCCGCACACGACAATGGTGCGACGCTTTTCCTGGTCCCCAAAGGTCAATACGTCGAGGTCTCCCAGCAGGTTGGTCCCTTTTCTTATACGGTGTACAAACCAATCTCTTATCTACAAGATTACGCCCAACAGCAGGGGTGGGGGCTCCAAATCCAAGAAGTTTCAACGATAGAAGAAGCAGAAAAACTGATGCTAGAGTAAAATTTTTTATCCCCAAAACCCCTGATGGCTTTGCAAAAAAATAGGGGTAGTTTAACGGCATCAGAGTGGTGCGGGGGGATTTAAACCCTTGCTCAGCCAGCTTGCCGATTCTCGCTTGAACGCCCATAAAGAAAAGAAAAAAGGAGACAACTATCAGGCATTCCCGAACGTCTTGTAGCAGTCCATCTGGTTATTTTTCCCTTTTTCTAGCTTTCTTGACTCGAATCTCGAATTCAGCCCTAGGCTGGTGCAGCCCGCCGGCCGCACCACTTAATCAATCGGACATCTTCCTGTGCAAAAACCAGACTATGAGAAAGAAGAATATGGCGATGAGCATGTATTCCACACCAGTCGATATGCTCGGCCCTACAACTTCACCCCACGAACCGAAGCAATAGAACTTTCCATCAATCGAGCCGATGAAAACTTTACCGTAAGCGACCGCCAGCAAGGCTTTCGCTACTTGCCCGATTTCGTGCTTCCATATCAGCGAGCCGTTTTCTGCGTCGAGAGCGTAAAGATATCCATCCCACGAGGCGACTAGAACTTTATTGTCTGCAACCGCTGACGAGGACTGCACGCGGTCGTTAGTTTTGTATCTCCATATCTCGCGATTTTCCACGTTATCGCGGGCGTCGAGGCAGTAGACGTTGCCGTCGTCCGAACCTACGTAGACGCGATTATCCACGACCGCTGGGGAGGATTCGACGTGCCCCCCAGTTTGAAACTTCCACACCAGGGAGCCATTTTCGGCATTCAGCGAGTAGACGTACCAATCGTTCGCCCCTACGTAGACCCTGCCGTCGACAACAGCGGGCGATGAGGCTATGACATATCCATTTTCCGTCCCATGCCACTCCGTCTGGTGCATCCATATCTCACTCCCGTCCTGTTCGTCCAACGCATACACGCGTCCATCCCAAGTTCCGACGAAAACCATGTTGTTGTCCACAGCGGGGGACGATGTCATCTTGCCCAAATTTTCCTTCCATATCTGCTCTCCGGTCAACGCATCCAATGCATACAGGTAGCCATCGGTAGAGCTGATGAACACCTTGTCGTCTGCCACCACTGGTGAGGAATAGATGCTATCTCCGGTCTGGAACTGCCACATCTTCGCACCGTTCTCCACGTATAACGCGTAGATATAATTGTCGCGTGAGCCGAAGATGCACACGCGGTTGTCTGCAACGGCCGGCGAGGATAATATCGAGTCGCCGGCTTGAAACTTCCAGAGCAGCAGGCCGTTTATCGCGTTCAAAGCGTAAAGACTGCCATCGTCAGAGCCAACAAAAACTTTGAGCTCAGTGACGACTGGCGAGGAGAAACTTCCAGCGCCATCGTAGCTCCAAGCGATGACGTCGCTCTCGGGCGCGGATGAATCAGAGCGACCAGTGTGTTGGGCATCGTGGAGAAACATCGGCCACCCTTGCGCCAAGACGCCAGATGCGCTCAGGCATAATATCAACATCGCAAACAGAACTTTTTTCATGTAGCCCCCAAAACCTTATGTCACGGCTTTAAATATGAGTTCTGGATACACATTCCCAGAGTTGAATATGATGCCGATAGATTGGAGCCGCAACAAAAAAGCAGCGGATAATGTGACGGAAATTATAGGGCTTACCCCACTTGTTAGACTTGGCAAGCTCGCAAAGCTCGCTGGGAAGCCCAACCTAGAACTCTTTGGAAAGGCAGAGTTCATGAATCCGTCGGGCAGCTTAAAAGATCGAATTCTATTAAAAATAATAAAAGACGCCATGGATACTGGGAAGCTCCGACCAGGTATGACGCTCGTCGAGAGCACCACGGGCAACACCGGCATAGCTACAGCCATGCTTGGAGCCCATCTTGGCTTCCATGTGCTGATCTTGATGCCCGAAGGCATGAGCGAGGAGCGAATGAAGGCCATCCGCGCTTTTGGTGCAAAAATAATAACTCTGCCGGGAGCTGAATCCGATGTCGACTTGGCCGTGAAGCGGGCAAAGGAGATTGTATCGTCCGACCCAACGCGGTATTTTTTGGTGGATCAGTTCAACAACGAAACAAACGTCCAAACACACTATGAGACTACTGGGCCAGAGATATGGGAACAAATAGGAGGAAAACTAGACGCGTTCGTCGCGACGGTTGGAACGGGCGGGACGCTCACTGGGGTAGGAAGATACCTAAGAAAGCAGAACCCTAATGTAAAGATCTATGCCGTTGAGCCATCTGAGTGTCCAGTGCTATCGAAACAACGTTGGGGAACGCATCAGATAGAAGGCATAGGCGATGGGTTCATCCCTTCAATCTTTGATATCTCATTACTCAATGGTACAATTTTGGTTTCCTCGAAGGACGCGATCGAGATGACGAAACGCATCGCTCAAGAAGAGGGGTTATTCCTCGGGATTTCAAGCGGGGCAAATGTGATGGCATGTCTGAAGTTGTACGAACGTCACCCAGAACTCAAGCGCATAGTGACGATGCTGAACGATCACGGTTTCCGGTATTTCTCGACGCTCCTCTTCGGAGAAATGAAGGAGGTCAACGTTCCAGAGCGCTCACACCCGATCGAACTCACACCTAAACAGCGAGAGTTACTTTTAAAACTAGAAATAATCGAGTAACGATGCGTCGAACTAATCTACTTTGCGCCAGCCTTTTTCATTATTCCTCTCGCGGCCAAAAGTCCGGTCGCAGCGGATGTCACGATACCTCGCGAGAGCCCAGCTCCATCCCCAGCGACGAAGATGTTCGCCACGTTAGTTTCCATATTCTCGTCGACGCCCACCTTCATGGCGTAGAACTTCACCTCCGGCGCGTAGAGCAAAGTCGAGTCTGACGCGACGCCAGGTGAAACTTGGTCGAGGCGCTCCAGCCCCTCGAGGAGGTCCGTGACTATCCGCCCGGGCAGCGCCATCGAGATGTCTCCAGGCGTCACGCTGCGCAGCGTCGGCTTCACGTGGCCGCGCTCTATCCTCTGCCAGGTAGAACGCCTACCCTTGCGCAGGTCTCCGAGCCTCTGCAGCAACGGGCGCCCGCCACCTATCGTCGTCGCCAAGTAAGCTATCGATCTTCCATAGGAGGTAGTGTCCGTCACAGGCTGCGTGAGATCGATGTGCACCAAGAAAGCAAAATTTGTGTTGTGAGATTTCCTCGCGCGCAGCGACTGCCCATTCACGCCGACATGGTCGTCGTACCTCTCCTCCATGACATAGCCCTGGTGGTTAGTACAAAAAGTCCGGACGAAATCGTCAAATGTCCTAGTTATGATATGAAACTTTGGGTCGCGATTTACCTTGACCACCGGCTCATAGACCACCGCCGGCACCTCGACCCGCACGCCAACGTCTATCGGACCATGCGTAGACTTTATGCCGAGGGCCTGCGCCTGCTCCGCGAACCAGCTTGCTCCGACCCTACCTGGAGCGGCGAGGATATACTTCGCTCGGATGCGCTTGCCCTTTACGACGACCTCACCCTTTCCAATCTTTTCGACTTGAGCGTTGAGCATGAATTTGACCCCGTGCTTCTCCAACTTGCCCTTCAATGAGTTTATCACGTCCGGCAGGTACTCGCTGCCTATGTGGCGCTGCAGTATAGGGATGAATCGAACGCCGGCCGCAGCTGCTCGCCTGCGCAAATCCTCCGTCGCCTCTGACTCGACGCCGTACGTCTCCTTTGGTGCACCGTGCTCGAGGAAAATGTTGTCGACCTCCTCGACAAGCCCCTGAGCCTTGGAAGCGCTCCCAGTGAGCTGGCTAAGGTCGCCACCGATGTCGTAGCGAAGGTTCAGGATGCCGCTCGACATCCCGCCAGCGCCGCCCATGCCGCACATTATATGGCATGGTTGGCACTTGATACACTTGCCCGTCTCGGCCGCTGGGCATGTGCGCTTCTCGATCTCGTGCCCCATGTCGATGACGAGCACAGAAAGCTTAGATTTGGTCGCGAGCTCATGCGCTGCGAAGAGGCCCGCCGGACCCGCACCGATTATCACAACATCCTGCATGACTTCCCCTACCCCCAACGCCGACGCACCTATAAAAACCTTTAGAAGGACAACGTAAGTTAGGTTGATAACATGAAAAAAATTCTGGCTCCGCCGGTGAAGGATGTAAGCCTGCGAAAAGGCATGGGGGCAAACGAACTGGTGAAACAGCTCAAAGCCGGTGGCGGCTTCGTGGCGAAAAAAGTTGGAGTCGCCGTCGACATCCTCGAGCAGATGGAGCGAGATAAGGCCTGCGTCAAATTCCTCTCATTTCCCGCTTGTCTAGTCGCGACTGGCTGTAGAGGGGTCATCCGCGATTTATTACAAAAAAAGCTGGTCGACGTCATCATCACCACATGCGGCACCCTCGACCACGACCTAGCGCGGACGTGGAAAAGGTATTATCATGGCGACTTCATGATGGACGACGTAAAACTCCATCGCGCGGGCATCAACCGCCTGGGAAACATCTTGGTGCCGAACGAGAGCTATGGCTTGGTGCTCGAGGAAAAGATGCAGCCGATCTTGCAGGAGCTCTGGCGGGAGGGAAAGCGTGAGATCTCTGGAAAAGAACTCGTGTGGGAGTTCGGGAAGCGCGCGAACCGCAATTCAATCCTCTACTGGGCTTGGAAGAACAAGATCCCAATCTACGTGCCTGGCATATTCGACGGCGCCTTCGGCTCGCAGCTCTGGCTCTTCTGGCAGGACCATCGCGGCTTCAAGCTGGACCAGTTCAGCGACCAGCAAGAACTCGCTAACATCGTGTTTGAAGCAAAGCGTACGGGGGCACTGATGATCGGAGGAGGGATAAGTAAACACCATACGATTTGGTGGAACGCTTTCAGAAATGGATTGGATTATGCAGTTTACATAACTACAGCACAAGAATATGACGGTAGTTTGTCAGGGGCTAGGCTCCGAGAAGCCGTGTCGTGGGGCAAGGTCAAGGAGAAGGCGAAGTACGTCACGGTTGAGGGCGATGCCACCGTTCTCCTGCCGTTGATCGCTGGCGCCCTAATCGAGCGGCTGTAAAAATCTCATGTGATAAAACCCAACTGTTGTGCCTTGTCTTACGTAAGACAACAAAACGTTTATAAAGCTCTGCATACGTAAGACAAAATGGAGCGAAAATTGTGTATTTGGTAATATACGATTTCAAGGGTGCCAAGACGAGCGGTATATCACGCCAGTTCTACAGGGCCCTCGACGCCCTGATGGAGAGGCAAAAAGACATGAAGAGGATCCAAAGCTCTGTTTTCCTCTGCGAAAACAAGGCGAGCGCCATCGAGCTAAAAAATATGATCGAGGGGTGGAAGGCCAATGCCCAGCTCTTCGAAATCGTGCGACCAGAGCTAGAGCCTGAAGCAATCGAGCTCGGGGAAATCTAAGGCCTTTCACCTTTGGCCCTTCAAATTTTTGACCAACCCCAAACAAGTGCCGTCGAGCAGGTAGACTTCAGCGTCCTCTAGGTGCGCCGCCCCCGACTTGAAAATCGGCCCTATCAACTCCTTTGGCAAAGCCTGGTTGACGGCTGCCCCGCCGACGAGCTCGCCAAACGCGGGCATGACCAACAACTCGGGCGCGCTATTTTTGGCTGCCACTCGCAGTTTCTTCGACAGCTTGGAAATATCTAGTTTGCACCTCAACCAAGCCGGCTCAATTGTTCGAGCACCCAACTCATCGCGAAACTTCACAGCTGGGTGATTGTGGGCGGAGACCAATAGCTTCGCCTTCATCAACTCGAGCGATGGCCAAGCGTGACCGTGTATCAGCCCGATGCTTTTACCAAGCAAAATACCTCCAACACCATGAATTTTCACGTCGTTGGGCACCATCCCTCTGAGGCTGCCATCGTGGTTTCCAGGCACCACCTCAACCCGCACGTGCTTTGTAAGCTCCTCAAAAAATGTCGGCAACTCTCGCCACTCCTGCCAAGTCGCGATCGGCACGTTGTGCTTCACGTCGCCGAGAAAAATCAGACGTTCGGGCCTTTCCCGCTCAATCAGCTCGAGGAGTCGCTCCTTAATCTTCGGGACTTGGCTCGGCAGCGCCACACCTCTGCCCGCGAGCTCGCTCTCGATGCCAATGTGTAGGTCCGCTAAGACAAGCACGTTTTCCCTAGCGGATTTAACTTTGAGCGCTGGAACGCCATAAATTGGAGTTGCTATCATCGGGCTGATTTTGGTCTTGGTTCGAATAACCTTTTGGCGTACAGTTGTTATATTTATAACAACTATTTCCGACGACATCATTAAACTTTTTACATATCTACCACAGATTGGTTGATGATGGGGTCGTGGGGTAGCCTGGTCTATCCTTCTGGCTTCGGGGCTTATCAGCGGAAAAGCCAGAGACCCGAGTTCAAATCTCGGCGACCCCACCATTTTATCAGCCATACGCGATATCGAGGCCCAAATCTCGCCGCAACTTCTCCAACCTCATCCTCAGCTCGGCTTCCAGCTTGCGTTGTCTGCTCGGCAAGAATTCCTTCAATCTCGCCGTCGACTCTTGGTACATCCCGATGCCAGACGCTATTATTATTCGATCTTTATGCTCCGGATGCGGCGACAGGAGTTCGAAAGGCATGGGCTGCCCCTGCTCCATGAGTTCGCGGATTTCGTCATCGACTTTCCTCGCCACAACCTTTGCGCCCGCGCCGATGAGTTCGTAGGGTGACTTCATTTCCCCCTTGATCTGCCAGAGCCCTGCCTTCGGCCCGTAGAAGAAGAGGTCGCTGTACCCACGTTCATCCCCGCCGACGAGCATCCGCCATTTCTCGCGCGCCCTGCGATCCTTCTGATACCTCCGACGCATCTCCTCCATAACTTCGGCGAGGGAGCGCACCGCCATTTTTTCACCTGTACCTTATCTCAAAGCTAGAGAACTCGCCTCGGTAAGTTTCCCACTTCACCTCGACATCATCGACATGTGCACCGGGTGGTCCTCGGCGACAGAATTTCACCATTTCCTCAACATTTTCTTTTTCGCCCTCGAAGACCGCTTCGACCAGACCGTCCGGCCGGTTGCGAACCCAGCCGTTCACGTTGAGGCTTCTCGCTACCTTGCTCGTCTCGTATCTGAAGAAAACGCCCTGTACGTAGCCCCTGACTAAAACGTGGGCCCGTGATTTCATGTTCTCGATTAAATCTCTGCCCCAGAAACTTATTAGCTTTAGAAGCCGCAGCGCCTATTTCTTCTTTTTTTCTTCTGGTGGGCCGGGGTGGTAAATCCAAGCTAAGATACTGAAGACCGCAGTGACGATTGCCAAAGCGAAGCCGCTCATCAGCCCCATGCTAATCGGCAGCGTTAACGTGGCTTGACCTCCACCCATGCTCATCGAAAAAATTGTGGATGCGCTACCACTTGCGTAGGGCACATTGATATTCAACGTCCCCCCAGGGACGATGCCCGAAACGCCACTTGGCAAAAATTTGCCCACGATAAAAACGCAGACCGCCAGCACTATGAACAGCCCGGCAATCATCAATAGCACGTTGGTTGCCAGCTTCATGAGGCGCTTTGACCACAACTTCTTGAGAAATTTGGAAGCTAAGTACTTGGACAGGACAGCGATTATGATGCTAATCGTCGCACCTAAAATGTATATCGTGAGCGTTTGTCCGCCAGGTAAAACTCTGTTTGCGATAAAAGCGCCAATTAGTGGCATCATGACAAGCCAGATGGCCATCCAAAACACCTTGGTTGCCCCAAAATCCATGAGGCGCGCTGACCACCACTGCTCTGGCAACAGGGAAGCGAAAAGCACGAAAAGGCCGGCGATTATAATGCTAATCGTCGCGCCCAAAAAAATATACTTGGCAAGCGTTGATTCCATAGTTTGTCCAAACGCTGTTGTGGTAATTCCGAATGGCGAGGTGGTAAGATCTATCGCACCAGTGCCAACAGTAAAACGCCACCACCTGCCTGCAAAGGGCAACACTATCATCAAAATGCCGGCAATCACACCGAACCAATTTATCTTTTTAACCAATTTGCGCAGGTTTGTCATTTTCATCACAAGCTCCCAAATGTGCCTTCTAAAGTTATCCCGTAAATCTCGAGTTTGAGTCCCACGTTTTGAAGGCCGATGTTGCTAGGCAAACCTCCATGATTCCATATATCCGCAAGAGCCCCGGAGGAGTCGATTGTACCAGCAATTGACAAAACCTTTGATCCATGAGCAGGAATTTCTACAGCGTTAGTCAATCGAAAATTACCCAAGATTACGCCGTCGTCATTGCATACGAGACTCCCAGAAACGTCTTTTATTGTTATTGGAAAACTGAGGGGAGAATTAACTTGGGCTGTAGCGGTTATTGGACGACCTTGCAGCACAGAAAGCAAGTCGGTGAGACTGAGGCTGCTAAGATCCTCGAGGGATACATTTCCTATCATATTTTCTACGTTCAAATTTTGCAAATCTCCAAACTGCGTTTCTACCGGGTTTGAACTCCCTAACAAAGTGGCTTTCGGATCCCAACCATGAGCTGCAAAAGCCGCAACGATCGGGACGACAACGAGAAGTATGGAGAGCAGGGAAAGCAAGATGCCGAGGACTTTTCCCTTATCCAAATAATCCCCAAGCTACATAATCATCTCAAGTTAATAAATATCATCGCAAGCGCGTCCCCGGAATCCTTGAACCAGCGCTTTTTTTTCCGCCCTCCCGATTCTCTTGAGGCGCCTCTCCCTCCTCATCGCCTCGCTGCGCGTAGCAAAAGTTTCCCAGTAGACTAATTTGAGTGGGCGCCTGGCCTTGGTGGAGCGCACCCTGCCACCGTTGTGTTGTTTCAGGCGTTTTTTTAGGTCTGCGGTACATCCGGTGTAAAATTTTCCGTCCTTCAGACTCTTCAAAATGTAAACGTAGATTGGCAATCAGACACCATGTTTTGGATTAATTGCGCTTTTGGCATAAATGCTATGTTGTGAGTTCACGGTCGCTTGTTTTCTCCTTATAAACACCCTTCGACCAAAGCATCGGCGGGAAAAATGGAAGATAGAGGACAGCTCATGGGGGTGCCGATAAAGCTCGTGATGGCCCTCGTGATAGGAACGATGACGATGGGCATCCTGATGCAGTTCGTCGGCACGGCCGAGCGGACGGTGTTGCGGGACATGAAGGTGGTATGCACCGCTTCCAACAACCGGCTGATGGTGAAAGTGTACGATGTCCAGAGCGGCGATAACTTGAGCGGCGCAACCATCGTGATCAAGTATCCAGGTGGCATGAAGGCTTATACTCTCAGCCAGAACTTGAACCAATACATCTTCACCATCCCGATGAATGGCGCCAGCGTCTTGGTCGCGACCGTGCGGGTGACGCGAAACGGCTACATCCCGTGGGAAGGGCAAGCGGCGATAGGCGGCTGAGGGGATGCGGCTCGGGCGTGAGGTGCGGGGCATCGAGGGTTTACCTGTGGTACTCCTCCTCGGTGCAATCTTGGGTGCCAGCGCTCTGGCACTCGGCTTCAAGGCAATGGGTCGAGCCGCGGACACAGAGACCCGCCAGCGAGCGATACGGAGTTTCAACGAGTTCATCGAGAGGGCGCGAATCGTAGCACTCGGCGGAGTCGGCAGCACACAACAGGTTGAGCTTGAGCTATCGGGGGCCCAAATGCTTTTTGATGGCAGGCTTGTCCAGCTCGTAGACGGTGATGAAACCTTGAGATCCGAGGTGATTCAACTGCCGATCGTCACCTCGGTGGGCAGGCTCGATGGTGGGCGATGTTCTATGACGCTCAAGAGAGCGACGAACGACGAGCTGCAAAACAATGAGCTGGCCGCTGCACTAGTCGACAACGGCGCGCTGCGATTGGAAGATTACTTCGTAGAGTTGAGGAGGTGCTAGCTTGGATGAGCGCGGTTCTCTCTCAATTTTTCTAGTATGTAAGATAGGTGTGGCGCTGGTTGTGCTCTCGTTGATGGGCGTTGCG
>Ga0315281_10000126_pt1 | contig 95582 bp, 74 predicted proteins | sample YL17G07_0_MG_FD_204540 | JGI IMG/M metagenome (GOLD analysis project Ga0315281, IMG submission 204540) | Sediment microbial communities from Yellowstone Lake, YNP, Wyoming, USA - YL17G07_0 | ecosystem: Environmental > Aquatic > Freshwater > Lake > Sediment | place: USA: Wyoming | collected... | reverse complement strand
CGGAATCGAGATTACCGGTTGGTTCGTCTGCTAGTATGAGCTTCGGCTTTGCAACGATTGCGCGCGCAATTGCCACGCGCTGCTGCTGACCGCCGGAAAGCTGCTGCGGGAAGTGGTTCTTCCGGTGCATCACACCCATACGCTCTAACACTTCGTTGACCTGCACTTCCCGCTGGCTCGTCGAAACACCAAGATAGAAGAGGGGTAATTCCACGTTTTCATAGACAGTCAATTCATCAATCAAATTGAAACTCTGAAACACAAAGCCGATGTTGGCTTTGCGCATATTCGCCCGTTGCCGTTCGGTGAACTTTGAGACTTCTTGATCCACAAAATGGTACTCGCCGCCGGAAGGGTTATCCAGCAGGCCGAGAATGTTGAGGAGTGTCGATTTGCCGCAACCCGAAGGCCCCATGATCGCAACGAATTCGCCTCCGTTGATTTCGATGTTGACATTGTTGAGTGCGGTCGTTTCTACCTCATCCGTGGTGTAGGTGCGTTTGAGGTTTGCCGTTCTAATCATAAATCTCTCCTTGTTGATAAGTTTGAGCGAAGCTTCGGCCCTTGCATTGCCAGAGGCCGAGCAAGCCGATTGAATGTGAATGAATTTCTATTTTTTCAAGACGAGCCGGTCGATCTCGCCGAAATTATCGTAGCTCGAGGTCACCGCTTGCTCTCCGGGCTGGAGTCCTTCGAGCACCTCGAACATCTGAGGATTCTGTCGGCCGAGCTTGATCGTTCTTTTCGTTGCAAAGTCGCCGGAAGGATCGACCACATAGACCCATTGTCCGCCTGTCTTCTGATAAAATCCGCCGCGCGGGAGCAGTACTGCTTCAGAGAGATCCCCCAGCTCTAATCGGATTTGCAGCGTTTGCCCTCTGCGAATACCTGGGGGCGTGCTGCCGGCAAATTCCATATCGACTTCGAATCTCCCATCGCGCACTTCCGGATATACTTTCTTAATAAGCAACTTGTACGAAGTATTGGCAAGATCGAATTCGCCGGTCTGGCCCGTGTTGATCCGGGAAATATAGAATTCATCTATCGCCACGCGCACCTTAAAGTTATCCAACACGTCGATTTGGCCAAGCCGCTGCCCGGCGGTTCTGGACTGGCCGATTTCCGCGTTCAACGATGTGAGCTGTCCCGAGATCGGGGCGCGAAGGGTAAGGTTGTCGAGATTCTGTTTCACCATGTTGAGGTTTTCTTGCAATCGCTTCACCGATTCGTCCAGTTGCCCAATCTGGGTTGATCGTAAAATGGAATCTTGCTTGAAATTTTCGTGCGCAAGCGCCCGCCGTTTGAGCCAGTAGGTATACTCGTCCGATGTGAGTTTGAACTCCTGGGGCGAGATGAGGTTTTTCGCTGCCAGCGCGGAGTCGCGCTCATGGGTTGTTCGAAGTCGCTCAACCTGATACTCCACTTCCGTAACGGCGGCTTTCACCGATATGGTGTTTTGCTCCAACGCTAAACGTCGGTTCTGAGCATTGTTGATTTGCTCGTAGGACAAAGCCTCGCGATACATCACATCCAATTGGAGGTTGGTGTTCGCCAAGCGCAGAATTGGATCCCCCTTGCGTACGTTGCTTCCCGCCTCTTTGTATATGACTTCCACCCTCCCCCCTTCGGTTGCGTCGAGAAAGAATGTTTCGATTGGAAGAATCGAACCCTGAACGGGAATGTATTCCTGGAAGGGAGCCGCGGCAACTTTTGAAATCGTAATTTTTTCCGGGTCAACATTTAATCGAGACCCGCCGTCACTCGTAAGAATCAAATACAAAACAAAAATTCCAAGGACGAATCCGCCAACCGCATAAGCAATTCGTTGCGGCGTGATAAGCTTTTTTTGAATTTTGCGATCCATGCCGGATTGATTGATATTCAACCCTGGCTTCTCCACACTAGTTTGCGGTGCTTGATTTTCCATCTCGTAATTTGGTTCCGTTTGACTTTGAGTTGGTGGATTATCGTTTATTTCAAGACAATTCGATGGAGTATTTCTTGGCAAGAGCCGCGCCACAGATTTCCCTGAATTCGTTTGTGTTTCTGTCAGTTTCTTTCCAATAGCGTCCGTTTTCGTTACATTGAGGTGTCCGAAAGCGGACAGGGACCGCGATAGGACGATGAGCAATTGGCGTAGCTCAAACGCATTTTGACTATTCAGTATGGCATAGCGTTGGAGCACTCTTTGGCCTAAGGTAAAGGCATCTATCAGGATTTCAAGGTAGCGATTGCGTATGAAAGCACAACTGGGAAAAATTTTAGTCCTCGACGACGACAAGGACGTTTTACTCGCCGCGCAATTATTTTTGAAGCAGCACGCGGAGTTGGTGCATACGGAGAATGACCCTACCTTGATTCCGACTCTGTTGAAGCAAGAAGAGTACGATATCATTCTTCTTGACATGAACTTTACGCAAGACGTAAGCTCAGGCCAGGAAGGTTTTTTTTGGCTCGACAAAATTCTTCGGATCGCTCCGCGCACGGTCGTCATCCTGATCACCGCGTATGGTGATGTCGAACTGGCGGTTCGTGCAATCAAAGCGGGCGCAAGCGACTTTGTACTTAAGCCGTGGCAAAACGAGAAGCTGCTTGCTACGCTGTCCGCGGCAATGACGATCAGAGAGGCGCGCAATGTGGTTGAACAACTTCGCTCACGCCAACAACAGCTTGGAGAGGACCTCGACCATCACTTCAAAGGATTTGTTGGTGCATCGCCGGCGATGCGCACTGTGTTCAACACTATCCAGAAAGTGGCACGCACCGACGCGAACGTTCTGATCCTTGGTGAAAATGGGACGGGGAAAGAATTAGTTGCGCGCGAGCTTCATCGACAGAGTCATCGTGCGCACGAAGTGTTCGTTACGGTCGATATGGCAGCACTGCATACGGGCTTGTTTGAGAGCGAATTGTTTGGCCACGTGAGAGGGGCGTTTACCGACGCCCGAGAAGATCGCGCCGGACGGTTCGAAACGGCTTCGGGCGGAACGCTTTTCCTTGACGAGATTGGAAATCTTCCACTGGCAATGCAGTCGAAATTGCTGGCCGTGCTACAAAATCGTGAAGTGACACGAATCGGATCGAACAAGACAAAGCCAATCGACATCAGGTTGATTTCTGCGACAAACATGCCAATTCTCGAAATGGTCAACGAAAAAACATTTCGCCAAGATTTGTTGTACCGAATCAACACGGTCGAACTCCACATACCCCCGCTCCGTGAGCGTACCGAGGATATCCTCCCTCTCATCCAACATTTTATCGGACAGTATGGGCATCGGTATCAGAAACAGCGACTGCAGGTATCCGACACGACATTGGAAAAACTTGAGCAGTACTCCTGGCCGGGAAATGTTCGAGAGCTTGAGCACGCTGTCGAGCGTGCCATCATCCTTTGCGAAACTGAGTTGTTGAAGCCTGAGGATTTCTTCCTTTCGGCATCAGATCGCTTTTCCGTTCCAGATTCGCGCGAAGGTTCGCATCTCAGCCACATGGAAAAAGCTGCCATCCAAAAAGCTCTCGCCAAGCACGGAGGCAATATCACACAGACTGCAAAAGAACTTGGCCTAACGCGGACCGCTCTTTACCGTCGGCTCGAGAAACATGGTCTTTAAGTCATTTCGGCTGAATATTGTGGCGCGAAGCCTCGGCTTTGCGGCCGCGCTCTTTCTTTTCTTCTATTTACTTGCCGAAACGGGTCTTCTTGCTACAGCATTGGTGGTGGCGCTCGCGGGCGCGTACCAGATCTATTCGCTCATTCGATACGCGGAGAAGTCAAATGCCGCGTTGACACGATTCTTGGAGTCGATTCGGTATGCAGATTTCTCGCAGACATTCTCTGCTCAGGGGCGCGGGAAGTCGTTCGAGGAATTGAACGCGGCGTTTTCAGAGGTGGTCGAGAAATTCCATAAGCTTCGCGACGAGAAAGAGGAGCACTCTCAATACCTGCAGACCGTTCTCCAGCATATCAGCGTTGGGTTGATTGCTTTCACGCCCGATGGCGACGTTACGCTCCTCAACACTGCCGGCCGACGCTTGTTGAACGTGAACCAGTTGCACAACATCCGCGGGCTCGAGAAGACGAGCGTTGGCCTTGCCGAAACGATGATCGCTTTGCGTTCCGGTCAACGGGGATTGGTAAAACTGGAAACCCGGAATGAAGTTTTACAGCTCGTGATGTTCGCCACTGAGCTCAAACTGCGGGGTCAACATCAGACCCTTGTCTCAATCCAGAATATACAATCAGAGCTTGACGAAAAGGAAATGGAGGCGTGGCAAAAGCTGGTGCGGGTGTTGACCCACGAGATCATGAATTCTCTGACACCCATTTCCTCTCTTGCCTCCACAATCAATGAAATGCTTGTGCCAACCGCGCCGCACGAGGCGAAAGAAACAGTCTTGCCCGCTGAGGCTCTCCACGACATTCGGGGAGCGGTGGAAACCATTGAGAAACGGAGCCAGGCATTACTCCATTTTGTCGACGCCTACAGAAAGCTCGCCCGAATTCCAAAGCCGAATTTTCAGATTCTCTCAGTCGCCGACCTTTTCAGAAGAGTCGAGACGCTTCTTCAACAACACATCTCCTCGAACAAGATATCGTTCTCCACCTCCGTCAACCCAACGAGCCTCGAACTTACTGCCGACCCGGAGCTCGTCGAGCAAGTGCTGATAAACTTGCTCCGCAATGCGGTCGATGCTGTAGGAGGAAAGGAAGGGGCGACGATATCCATGACAGGCCGGGTGGGTGATCAGGGACGTGTAATCGTGGAGGTAACCGACAACGGCTTGGGTATTTCCAAGGATATGGCTGAGCGGATATTTGTGCCATTCTTCACCACCAAACCGAACGGGTCGGGCATTGGGCTGAGCCTTTCGCGGCAAGTCATGCGAGCCCACCGTGGAAGCATTTACATGAAGTCAGAGCCCAACGTGCGAACTACGTTCGCGCTCCGGTTCTAGGCGGACTTAGGGAATTTACCACCCGGCTATTCAAATCTTTCGTAGTTCGTCGGCCTGAATCGGAAGACGGCGTATTCGCTTTCCGGTCGCCGCGAAGATGGCGTTGCAAACTGCCGGCGCGACCGGCGGCAGAGCAACTTCTCCCATTCCGGAAGGGGGGAGTGCGTTCTGAACAAAATGGATTTCAATCTTCGGAGCCTCGTCCATTTGCAGCCAGGGATAGTCGTGAAAATTGCTCTGAACGACGCGCCCCTTCTCAATCGTAATCTCTGCGTGAAGCACCATCGCGAGCCCATCCATGATGCATCCTTCTACTTGGGCTTTGGCGCCGCTCGGGTTGACAACGATTCCTGCATCGACTGCTGCGACAATACGATGAACTCTTCCATCGCCAGTGTTGTCAACGGAAACTTCCGCGACGATTGCAACGTACGCTCCAAACGTAAAGTGTGCGGCAAAACCCTGCGCTCGACCGTTCGAAAATTTCTTTCCCCAATTTCCTTTTGCGGATGCAAGTTTGATCACCTCTGATAATCGACCGGTGTTGTATGTCGGCCCGCCGTGGTCTCCGTAGGGCACGTCCCTGGGTGGTCCAAGCAGCTCCAACCGAAGCGCGACAGGATCTTTACCCGAGGCATTTGCGACCTCATCCAAGAAACTCTGATCGACAAATCCGGTCGCGTTATGCCCCGGCGCTCGCCACGCGCCGCTCGGCACACCCGTTTCGGCAGCCGAGTATTCAAGCCTCATGTTTGCGATCAAGCCCGCAGGAAACCCGTCTGGAAAGATTTCAGTCTTGTAGGGCGGGTTGGAGCTTTGTGCAAACTTGTAACGCGACGTACTCGCGAGGTGTGTATGCCAGGCAATGATCTTGCCTTGTGCATCCAGCCCTGCTCGCAATCGATGAAAACTTGCCGGTCGGTAGTAGTCGTGTCGGATGTCGTCCTCCCGGGTCCAAACCACTTGCAGGGGGGCTTTGACGGCTTTGGAAACGTACACTGCTTCTGCGGCGTAGTCGGACATCAGCCGACGCCCGAAACCTCCTCCGACGCGCGTCATATGCACTTTGATCGCCTCCTTCGGCAATCCGGTAATTTTCGCAGCAAGCTCCTGTGCGCCTTCCGGATTTTGCATCGGCCCCCATATTTCGCAGCTGTCTTCTCTTACGTCCGCGGTGCAGTTCATCGGTTCCATTGGCGCGTGGGCAAGAAAAGGAACTTCGTACACCGCCTCAATAGTTTTCTTTGAATCCGAAAAAGCCTTCATCACATCCCCGTCGCTGCGAACGACTCTCCCCTGCTTGCTCGTCAGTTCACCGAACTGTCCACGTAATCCTGCTGAACTTTCATTTCGGTGCTGCCCCTCGTCCCAGTCAACCGTGAGAGCGTTTCTCCCTTGCATTGCCGCCCAGGTCGAATCCGCCACGACGGCGACGCCGGCGAGAAGATGGAGCGGGTTCGGGAGTGGTTCGATTTTCACAACGCTCCGAACTCCTGCCACACCAAGCGCTTTGCTATCGTCAACCCGGAGAATTCTTCCGCCGAAGACGGGCGATTTTTGTATTACTGCGCGAAGCATCCCCGGAATTCTCACATCCAAGCCGTACTCCGCACGCCCTGTTACGATCTTCGGATTATCCACTCCCCCTATTCTTTTTCCTATCAATTTGAAATCTGTTGGATCCTTTGGTTTGACATCCTTTGGAATTGTGAGGCTCGCCGCCTCATCGACGAGTTGACTGTAGGGGATCTTCCTTCCCGTCGCTGCGTGAACGACCTGACCTCGCTCGGTGACGCAAGAGGGACTATCGACACTCCAACGATTGGCGGCTGCTGTTATCAGCATTGCTCGGGCAACGGCTCCCGCACTGCGAAGTAGTTCCCAGTTTTCCACCACCGCGGTGCTTCCCCCCGCAAATTGATCGCCGTACTTGGGGTCCAACTCCGCCTGTTCGACTCTGACGTGTTCCCAAGCGACGTCCAGTTCTTCTGCCACGAGCATCGGCAACGACGTCTTGACGCCCTGACCAATTTCCGGGTTCTTGGAAACGATCGTTACAAGGCCGTCGCGGGAGATTTTCAAGAAGGCGTTTGGCTTAAAAAAATTCATCGATTGCTCCGCAACGGAATTCGCTCGAGCGACGGAAGGGAGAGCGAGTCCGAGTACCAATCCCCCAGTTGTGGTTGAGACGACTTTGATGAAATCCCTTCTATTCAATGAGGAGAGGTTCTTCATTTTCCCGCTCCTTTCTCACTTGCCACGTGGATGGCCAGCCGAATCCGGTTGTAGGTTCCGCAACGACAGATATTTCCGCTCATCGCATCGTCGATCTCTGTATCGGTTGCGTGTGGCTTTGCGTGCATCAACGCTGCAGCGGACATAAGCTGGCCCGATTGACAATAGCCGCATTGGGGCACATCGCCTTCCATCCACGCCCGTTGGAGGGAATGGTCTCCGTGTTCAGAAAGCCCTTCAATTGTTACGACCGACCTTCCTCCGACCGATAGTATTGAAGTTCCGCAAGAGCGGACTGCCACTCCATCCAACAAAACAGTGCACGCGCCGCAAAAGCCTTCTCCGCAACCAAATTTCGTTCCGGTTAACCCCAACGTATCGCGGAGGACCCACAACAACGGAGTCTCGGGGTCGGCATCAATGGATATTTGTTTTCTGTTCAGTGTAAGTGCAATCTTTGACATGGCTTAGCCTCCTCCAAAGAATCTGGGATTCTCGGCCTCATTCAGGTACGTTGACACAAGGTGCTGTTGAAAACTATCCGAGCCCTTCCGTTCCCACCGACAATTTGAACGATTCCTCATTTCACTTTCTTCAATCTTTGCTCAAACCTCAGCTCCGATTTTTTTCATCGTACGTTTTCTCGCTGATCCGTGTTACAGTTCCATCCGGCTGGGGGAGGAATCCTTGGCGAGAAAGATATGTATCGCCATTGATCGTAAACTGCTTGTAGATGTACCAATGCCCGTCTACCTTCTTCGTATCCCAAACTTGAAATAGGCCGTTGCTGCTGACCCAGACAAAACCCCATTTGTTGTTGGTTTTATCCCAAGCTCGAAGGGCGACAGATTATACGGCTGTCGCGGTTCCTACTCCAAACTGCCACTCTTCCTCGAATGCGGCTGGGTGCACACTCCGCCGCACCTTAAAGTACGATGTGGAGTCCAGGCTTCCATCATCCTTCATCACTGGCCAAGTTCCTTCCCAGAAATCGAACTACTTGGCATCTTCTGTTAGAGCGAGCGGATTGGTGTCCTGTGCAAGACTCAACGTTGAGATGAAAAGGGAAGGGAGTAGACTCAATAGGAGCTTGGGCAAAATATTCCTTTCAATGCAGCAAATTCTTGGCAACGTTATTGGTGTGAACTGCGGTCGATTCTGGTTTTCACCCAGGCTTCGACGAATTGCAAGTACTCTGGTTTTGGTTTCGGGAAACCTTTCAAGACCATTGACACGAGGCTTGGTTCGACTTGCTCCAGAACCCCATCAACCTGCTGGATGAGATGGCCTGCGTCAGCAAATCTCTTTATTTCAAAATCTGTGAAATTGTTTTTCTGAAAAATATCCCTATACCGCAATGCACTTGTGTCGACCGGAATATGCGAATCCTTGTCTCCGAACACCAGGAGGGTGGATACTGCTGACTTCGTCCAGAATGGAGCGGGGTCGAAAGCCGCACGGCGGTAATGGTCATACTGCGGCAATCGAAGCGTGTCTTCTGGCGAAAGGCTGGGGCTGTACCCAAGTTCTTTGAACCACGGTTTGGTGTTGTTCCGTCGCTTGAGTTCCATCGCTAGCTCACGGCCTGCAAATGTCCCAACGTATCGTGAAACGACCCTGTTGTATTCGACGATATCTAACGCATCTTGCTCGCTATAGCCTTTTTCGAGCATCCGCTTGCCGAGCTCGTATGAATCTGAATAGTACGGAGGAACGCTCGGGGCCGACACGGCGACAACGAATGCGATGGAATCGATCTTCTGCAGAGCTTGAGGAATGACCCACGCAGCCTGACTGATGCCAAGGATGCCGCACGCAGATCTTTTGATTTTCGGGTTTGCGGAAATGAACTTGAATGCCGCGCTAAGGTCGGAGGCAAGCGAGTCGAAATATACCTCCTCTGAAGAAAAATGTCCCTCAGAATCTCCGACGCCTCGTTTGTCGTAGACGAAGGTAGCAATACCGCGCGACGCAAAGTATTCGCCATACACGGAATAGAAGCCGAAGCTCCGCTTGAAATCCCCCGAACCGTGAGCGATGAGCATTAATGGATAGGGCGGTGCAGACATCGGTGTGTAGAGCGTACCGGTCAAGCGCAACCCCGTTTCATTGCGAAAGGTCAAGTCCTCGGTTCGGAACGTAGAAGGACGAAAGAGCGAGCACCCCGAGAAAATCGTCAGGATGAGCGAAAGAAGAAAAAGTTTCATCAAAGACCCCTTGGTTTTTTGGAAGTTGATTGGATATGTGATCGCTCGGTAACAACGTTGCGGTCATCGCTCACTGAACATCGCTGAACGGCTACTCGGCCTATCTGGCCTTGAAATACCAACGCGGAAAAAGAGAACTCTCGCTGCAAGCCACTTGTACGAACAGGCCCCGAACTAATTTTGTGCTCTTCCATCGATTGCTCAACCGCCCAACTTCGGCCGAAGACTTCTCAGTTTGCGTATCTCGCATTCGTCGTGTGCGCAGCCCGCTGTAGGAGTTTCACACTCGATACGGATACATCAAGCGATTGGCCGTCGGCCACGGCAACTGCAGGAAGATTTCTCGAATCCCGGCCGGTGAGACGTTCGAAAATAACTAGAGCTGCAAGATATGTTCCAAGAGGAGAGGGATGGAAATTGTCGGGGCCGTAGAGAGCAAGTTGAGAATCCTCTTGCCACGCCGTAAGCCAAGCTTCGCCCGCTGGCAGAAACAGCCCACCCACAGTATCAGCAGCAAGTTTATACGACACTCGGACTGCTTCGAAGAAGGAGTAACGACTTTTGTCAGGCCATACCATATAGAGTGCAGGTTTTGCGCCGGCAGCTTTGATATACGAGTTGAGTGCTTTCACCCCCTGGATTAGGAGGTCCCTACTCTCTTGGAGGGAAGAAGGTCCCTGCTGCATAATTACGAAATCCCATCCTCCCTCTTGGATTTGGCTGACGGCATTGCTAACGCCAGAGAGGTGGTCGACGAGCGCAAAGTCAGGATAGGCGACGGATTCATAGATTATTTTCTGACTATCCAGCGAAGCAATCGCTGCAAGAGTTCCCGGCAAATCGTTTACGTACGTGAGGCTGTTGCCAATAAACAGTACGCGCGTCGTATCGCCAGTTGTGGGCGGGAAGGAAGGGAGCGGAATACCCCCATCACCTTCAGTGGACGCTGCAGGCGATTCGCAACTCGCGAATGCTAACGTTGTGCCAAGAATAATGATATGCCAAATGCGGATGAACATTACTGGGCTCCTTTCATGACTTCACACAACGACCTTACGAGCTTGCGCGCATTCGAGCCGTCCATATCTCGCTGCGCGTTGAACTCCGTCAACACAAAGCCGCCAAATTTATTGCTCGCGAAAAAGATTTTCAGGGCGCGGACTGCTTCCTGCAACGTGAGACCGTTGTTGTGCGGAACGTCGGCACACGGAAAATCTTGATGATCCAACACGTCAACATCGAAATGGACGAGAATGCGATCCGCTGTTTTCTCTAATGCTGCAAGGGCTTTCCGAGCGGTTTCTTCAGGGTTCACGCGAATTTCCTCAACGGAGGTTTTGATGAAGTCGCGACTGTTGAATCGGTCGAGTTCATGAGGATCGACAGACCCGGAGCTCATGTTGACTCCGAACATCGCGATACGTTGTTTGTCAAGTAGCGGATAGCGTGATCCCATACGACTGAGTTCAGGTGCGCCCTCTCCCAACATATGTGACATCCCCATCCCGTCGAAGATTCCTGATGGAGTATCATCCGGCGTGTTCAAGTCGACATCTGCATCGAAATAGACGAGGCCGAGGTTTTCGCCTGGCTCTGTCATTCCTGCCACCACGCCGAGAGTAATCGTGCAATCGCCGCCGATGACGAAAGGAAATAAGTTTGACTGGACAGCGTTGGCGACACGGCTCATCGTTTTCCTTGCCACCGCCGCAACGAGCGGAAGGTTTTGCGCATTGGGATTCGAGCGATCTGGTTCGAATCGAACCAGAGGGGTCGACCCGCAGTCAACAACTTTCACATTCCCTTTTTTCAGTTCTTCGAACAAGCCCGCTGAACGGAGCGCCTGCGGAGCTAGTTCCTGTCCGACGTTTCGCGCCCCAGCGCTTGAGGGAATACTGATGACTCCAAAGGTTCGCATTTATTGAACAGCCTCTAGTTTCCCGCGTTGTATTCCACGCCGAATGCAAGTGTATAGCGCTTTTCGCTGTACTCGTCTCTTGAGATAAATGGCCCTGTTACGTTTCTGACGACATTCAAAAACGCGTACTCAAGGCCGACGTGAATTGTCAAGATTCCGCGAGTGAAGGTCGTTCCAGCTGTGAAAGCGTGAATGACGTTTTGAGTTGTCGTAACGTAATCCACAATCTGCAGGAGATTGTTATTGTTGATTCCTTGGGCATCGGTCGATGCATACAGTTGGGGAGCGTACGAGTAGCCGAAACGAACTGGGAGTCGCACGGATTCGAACGGAAAAAATTCTATTCCCGCTCGTGCTTCAATGAGGTCGTTCCACGTTGGCTTGCTTCCGTATTCGTACAAGTTCAGCGCTGTTTCTGTTTGTTCAAATCTGTTAAATCGGACGTCAACCGCTACGGTGGTAGCGAAACTATTCGTATATCCAGCGCCAATCCCAATCGAGGCTGGAATGTGCCAGACCGTTTCGTCGTAGGCGGGCAGTAGGTTTGCGTACAAGTTGTCGCTGGAGATAGATTTCTTAGCTCGAACTTCGAGGTCGTACGGCGCGGTCATAACCAAGCCTCCACGAAAAGCACCGAGCTCGCCCTGCAACCCAACGCGAACCATCGTTCCTTCAATGGTATTCTCCAACCGCGCCCACTTATCGATGTCGTGTCCGTGAAAATCGCCGCGGACGTTGCTCGTGACAACATCCCTCAAACGGTACAAGGAACCGCCAATGCTGAGCCCAGGGGCGAGTGTCGCACCCGCCGCGACAGAGAACGCGTTGATGTCGCCAAAAGTTTCCTGCGTAAACATCGTGCTTCCGGTGATCGCCCTCTTTTCGTTTGAGATGAAGGGAGAGATTTTTCGCAGATACGCTGCACCGACCACAACAGAATTTCCGACGGGTGCAACCACCGCTGCGTTATCGAACCTGAACCGTGAAGCATTCCACGAATAGGTCAGCGACGGAAGGGTCGTCGTTTGAGAGGAGAGGGCGTACAAGTACGATGTGAACGATGCCAAGGTAAAGATCGAGATATTCCTCGTACCCGCTAACCCGGATGGGTTGAGGTCAAACGCAGAGGCACCGGCAATTGTTGCAATGCCGGCCCCCGCCATTCCTTTGGATTTTCCAGAGTGGTTCACTTCAAGTAAATCCAAGTTTTGGGCGTGGCTTGAAGTGAAGAATAGGAACCCGCCCATCAACAGCACAATGGAATTGCGTCGAATCGCGTCTCTGGACTCGTTCAATTTTTCGAAACTAAATGGACCTTCGTTTTCAACGAAACTAGCTCCTTCCAACATACGCGAACCTAACATCCGCTCCTTATCCCCAACAGGTTTAGCCACTTCTGTGAGACGGCAGATATCCCCTCCCTGTGTCGGCCGAAGCTGTTTGCAATACCTACAGCAAGTCATAGCGAAAATGTATTGGTGTATTTGAAAATCAGCGTATTGCTGCCTAGCAGAGGCAGCGCGGGCGATTGTCTATCTCGGTCGGTGTTGATATTGTGGTTGTAGACAATCCAAAGATCCGTGCCTTCAGCGAAATTGTACCGGAGAAGTGCATTCAGCCCCACGCCGTGCGCCACGGAATTGTATTGCAGGTAGGCTTGTGCCGAAGCGTGTTCATCAAAAGCAGTTTGTATCCGCAATCTGGCTATATGCGATGTCAACGATTGGTCCCGATCGGGAAACTGGATGACATTGACTTGGTACGATCCGCCTAATTCAAGATGCTTTGACACGTGCCAAGTGGGAGCAAGAGTTGTCGTTGCGCGCCATCCGTCGTAAAAACTGCCGATGATCACATCGGCATTCGTGGAGAGTAACTCCCCCGAGGACATTCGGTAATTGAACCAAAAATCAAAAAACCAATAGTTACCCGCCGGTACATTCGTCCCTTCTGATAACTGAAACGCAACCGGCACATCTTCAAACTGCAAACGGGGCTCTATCCATCCGGTTGCCCCGGCTTTACTTTCGAACTCCCACCACGGGGCAAAGTAAAGAGATTCCAATTTCCCATCAGCATTGCGAAACCGCGCCAGCGTAACATTGTTCCACGAGTGGTTTCGCAGAACGTCATCATCACCCGGATAAATAAAGTAATCTACAACTCCCTTAAAATATGTATAGCCACTATGCTGAACAAAGCCAATCCCCGGATTATAATCGGAACCGGTTCGCGTAAGGCTGATGTCATAGGCCAGTCCTTTGTTCGATCGGCGTTCCCAAGTGAAAAGCCCTTGCCCCGTTTCAAATGGCCGATTGCCGTTTGCTTTGAGGTATTGCTCGTCCAGAGATTGTGACCACTTCAAAGTCAGATATTCGTCATCCACAACGCGCACGACTCCATCTACTCCATAGGTTGCATTGTACTTGCCATTCTCTTCAATACGACTGGTCACGATGCCGCCTGCGTACGAATAGGGATTAACAATTTGCCGCCGCATACGTAAAACGCCAAAATTTTCTGACGGAGAGGAAAATTCGTTCGCCGTCTGCATGTTCAGAAAACCCATGTCCCATTCTCCCACTTTGCCAACCAAACGGGCTCCGCCGAGGATGTGAATCGGATCACCCGCATTCGTCAAACCGATGCGCCGTGTATGCAGTAGTCTATTGCCATCCCCCATATCAAATCTGAAGAGAGATGCTCGCTCCTGAAAGAATTGACGTTTCTCTGGATAAAACAGTGAGAAGCGGGTCAAATTTATTTGTTGATCGTCAACCTCCACTTGGGCAAAGTCGGTATTTACGGTCATATCAAGAGTGAGGTTGTCAGTAAGATTGTATTTTGCATCGAGGCCGATTTCTTTGCGCAGGTTGCTCTTGTATTGAAACTCCGTATTCTGTGCGTCAAGCTGCGCTGTTTGGCTGCCGCCCCCGAGCACGTAGGGAGTAATGTAGAACGGCTTCCGTGAATGAATATCCTTCAGCATTACATCCTGAGCAATGGAGGGTTTTCGAAACGTATATTTTGGGTCGATAGCAGGAAAAGTTACCCGTTCGTTCTTTCGGGCAATGAGGCGAGTAACAGTAAGACCCATCACGACTTTCCCATCCACCACATTGAATCGCAGGCTCGAAAGCGGAATGCGAATCTCCGCAAACCATCCTTCGTTTGTTACCTTCGTTTCCGCATCCCAGAACGTATTCCAACTAGCGTTCTCTGGAATTTCAGCATCACCAGAGATGGCGTAATCTCCGCGAATCCCTGCAGGTGTTGTGAGAAACCAGAGCGAGTTTTCATTATCGTTGAACGTGTCGATATACAGCGCGAACGCATCATCACCGCTCCAGCGGTCCCGATACAAGGAGTTGATCCGAATGCCGGATGGATCACTGTCGTAAAATCTTCCTGAGGCATAGAAATACTCGTCGTCATACGCAACGCGAATTTCTGAGCGCTCCGTCACTTGCCCTTGGAAGACCGGAAGATACATCGTTAAGGGCAGCGGCGTAATGGCTTCCCACGCCGGCTCCTTACTCAGGCCATCCAATATAATAGGCCCTTGTAATCTCTGAAGCTCAAGCTGACCCCGCCCCTGCGGAAGGACAACCCAGGAGATCAAACACAATCCCAGAAAGAGGCGCGGCAACAAGCGGGCGAGAGTTTCAAAAATAGTTCTGCCGCTCGGTGACGCAGTGATACCGTTTTCGTTCGACACAAATTCAATCATTAAATTCTCTGCAGTGATGATTTAGTTTTCTGAAACCAAGTCGATCGTCGTTTTCCACGAACCTTGTTCTTTTCTCCACACCCGAACATAATGGCCGCTTCCCTTCGAGCCGTCAGACTTCGCGAATTCGATGAGGCCATAGGTAAACCCGATATCGCCCGCGGCGGAGCAATCAGAGTCAATCGGTTCCCACGCAAACATTTTTTCCTTGGATGGAATTCGCGACTGGATGCTGTCGCGGTTTGCGGTCGGTACAAGCCCGTCTCGGAACATTCTGGATTGCGTGCTCAGGAAAGACAAATACGTTTCCTTGCTCGGGTTCTTCTTCCAATTTGCCATGAATGCCCGGTCGGCGCCAAGTAATCCCTTTCGCGTCGCCTCTCGGTCCACTTTTGCGGCACTCGGCCACGATTTATCTGCACCAGGAGGAAATGAAAAATTCAGTTTGAATCCTTTTTGCCGTTCGTGGCCGACGCCGGTATCGAGAATGACGCGCCACGTGCCGTCGGTCTGCTTTTTCCAAATAGAAAGATAATGCCCGAACAGCACTGGTTCGGAGTAAGGCTGATAGTTCTGAATCGCCCACGGTCCGGAACTGATTCCAAAATCTCCTGATTGCGCGATATCCATATACTCCGGCTCCCATTTCAGCGCGTAGCTCCTTCTGATTTTAAATTCCTTCCAAAATTGTTTTGCGTTGCGAATGGGTTTTTCTTGAAAGATGACAGAGCTATCCGCCAGATACTCAGCAAAGGCCGCTTTGCGTCCGTGGCTCATCGACATCTTCGCAAAACTCCGCTCTGCTTCGCGGAATGTAAATAGAGCAGAAGAGCTGTCCGGTTCCTGTGAAAAGGCTGTTCCAATGCCGGCAACAATCAGAATACAAGCTAAAATCTTCATTAGATTTTCCCTTCGGGATGTGGTATGTGTATGTGAACAACGGTTGTGCGATTCATGATCGTGAAGATATGAACGCGGTTACGAGAGTTGAAGTGGTCTCTTTCTCACTCAACCTTCGCTATCGTCAGGAGATTTTGACCATACCCGTTATCGATTGGTTTCTTTGCAAGAAACGCTGAGGCATTTTTATCTTTCTTTAACGATGCATCCAGGAAATTCAGCGTATAGCTACTAACCGCCTCCCATTTAAGTTGCAGGTCGCTCTCCGGCTCCTTGGTGAAACCCGGAATCGTTGCCGTAACAATGCCAAACGTCGAAAAGTAAAAATGATGCATCTGTTCTATCTTCATGAGCGTTCGTTCACACGCTGTCATCGATTTGATGAGTTCGAAATCTGGATTGATGAAGCTTTCAATATCCTCGTAAAAGTGGAGGAATGGCATCTTCAAGCTCGCGGGGTTGAAACCGGGAACCAGTTTGATCCATTCTTTCCCGATGCCATTGCCAATACCGCCATCAAGACTCACGAATGATTTCACTCGTTTGTCGTGCATCGCAAGAAGCAATGCTGAGCGAGCCCCAAAACTGTGAGCCACTACCCCAATGACGCTTGCATCCACGTGGGGATCCTTCGAAACGGATTGAATTGCGATGGCGAGATCTTTCGACTGGTCTTTTGCGTGTGGGTACACATCGCTCTCAGAGGTCATCGGTCCGTTGATTTTGGATTGTGAGGGTGTCGTGACCACAACGTAGCCGTGGCTTGCCAAATACTCGGCAAGAATGGCCTGGTGGTGGGCTGAATGAAACAATCCCTGCCCCACAACGAGAAGAGGGTATTTGCCATCAACGGGGGTTGCGTTTCTAGTCGCGTAACAGGGAGTATCAAACCAAGCCTCGACAGCACTCTTCGGAACTCCGTTGCCCTCAATAAATTTTTCGTACTCTGCTATACCTTTATCTGCGGATTCGGGAGAAAGCAGTACCGAAGTCAACTCTGTTAGTGAAAGCAGGAAATAGTCACGATATCGCATCCCCATCCCGCCCTCTACCTGTTGAGCAGGGTACCAGATGCTTGTTTGGATTGGCCTGTTGGTTTTTCCGTCAATGAGTTTTCTAGTATTGTCAATGACGATGGAGGACTTAAAGCCTACCGCGAATCTACCAGGCTTCAGCGATCCCCAAAGGGGTGACGAGCGCTCTCCAATTGCCGGTGACTGAGTGCTGAAAATTCCCAGAAGAATGCCAGTCGCTACTGTTCTCAGACCAGCTCTCAAAGGTATAGAATACATGTTGAGCACTCCTTTAGCAGGCACAAAATCGTCCAGTTAGATTGTGAAAGGTTCATCGTTGATGGATCTCAAGGTGCCGTTGAATCAGTTATCGGACTTTTGATTCTAAGTCGTTTTCGGCCCAACGATGTTACTCAGTAAACAGAAGAAGCACCCTGCTTTTTCAGCAAAGCGCCTCATTTGGTCGATGAGTGGAGTTCTGTACGAGGTAGGATGAAGCTATGATCCTTGAAGGAAAGTGTATTGCGTGAACAAACTCGATTCGCAAGGTTTACGTGAGTTGTTATCTCCGTCGAATGACTTCCGATGCGAGCAATTCAAAATCCTCGAGGGAGGGCTCGGTGGTTCGTGTTGCACACGCGAATCGCGAACTTTTCATTCAGCATAACGGAAGAGGAATTGCGGTAGCCGGTACTCTCACAGCTTCAAGAACCATTCGGCAAATCCCTTATTGTCGACAATGCTCCACGAATGCGGCGTTTCATTTGGGTCGGTCGTTTGAGGATGAAGTGTAACTTATTCCATTCAGCCGTGATTATATGAATATCTATTGAAGAGAATATTTTAACGAAGTCTCATCTTCCCGCACTTCCGTCTCGTAATGTCAAAAGCCGGTTGTAAACGTACTTTGCAATCTGAATATCCTGGATAGCCACTCCCGTCAGATCGGCCACGGTGATCTGGCCCTCGTTTTGGCGGTGGAGCTTTGGTTCCAAAATCATATTGCCAATCTCAACAAGATCTTTCGCTTGAACACTTCCAGCCTTCACAGCGTGAGAGCTGTCGCCATGGTCCAAACACTGTTCGATACTGTCGGCGACCACGATGTCAGCAAGGCGAAATACTTCGGCATCAAGCTCCTGCTTTTCTTTCGAATCTGCACCAACGGCGGTAATGTGTGTGCCTTTCAGAATGTCCTTCGCAAACACCAGAGGTGCTTGCGAAGGCGTTGTCGTTACGATCAAATTACATGTGTCGGTGATATCTTGGATCTTCAACGTGGTAGTAATCTCGAATCCGTGCTCCGACATCGATTTTCTGTATTCCCGCAGACGTTCCTCGCTCCTGCCCCATACGACGACCTTTTTGCAAGACACCACCTCTTGGAGAAACTGCAGCTGTAATTTGGCCTGGACACCTGTACCGACAATTCCTATACAGTGGACATTCTTTGGTGCGAGATATTTTGCAACAACAGCTCCAGCGATACCGGTTCGTATGTCGGTGAGATACCCTTCATCGAGAAGAATCGCACGAAGATCGCCCGTCTTTTGGCCAAACACCAACATGAGTCCGTTGCTTGAGGGTAAGTTCTTGCTTGGGTTCTCGTAGAAACTCGAGGCGATTTTTACCACATAGAAATCGTCGCCACCGATGTATCCATACTTGATGTGGACATCGCCTCGCGGGTTCTCAAAATTCAAGTGGCCAACGGGTGGGCATACAACTTCTTTGAGGGAATGGAGAACAAACCCTTCTTCGATCACCTTCAACATTTCCTCGTTTCGCAGGACAGACTTGATCTCGGATAAATTATAGACTGTCGTCACGAAGCAAGGTCCTATTATTCATTGGTTTGTTTACGTTAGTCGGTTCTTCAAGATATTGGCATCATGTTGAATGAGCGTCCTTGTGCAGAAACTCCTCGAGTATTCCGAGAGCCTCGGCCATGTTCGTCCTCCCGAATCCGATTCGAAAATTATTCCCGGGGTCATCGTAAATTGTCCCCGGTAACAGGAGGACGCCGGTCTTATTGACTAATCGATCGCAGAACATGGCAACCTCTTCACCCCGAAGCTCCGGGAACGCGATCGGTCCTGCTTGCGGTCGTTTCCAGACGAACCTGTCCCGATGTTTTCCAAAAAAACCATCCAGTATATCCAGATTCCTGTTCATCAATTCTCGATTGCGGTGTAAGATGACATTCCTGTGGCGCAAGGCGACTTCGGCAAGAAATTCACTCGGAGCGCTGTTACAAATGGTCGTATAGTCCTTGAGCAGCGTAATCTTGTTGAAGAGGTTTTTGTTCCGGGTTGCCAGCCAGCCTATACGAAGTCCCGGCAACCCGTATGCTTTCGACATCACTCCTAAAGAGATGGCGTTCTCGTTCGCGTCGCAGGCAGCAGGCAGACGATCTTCTGGGCGGTATTCTGCCTCTCTGTAAGCTTCGTCCGAAAGGACGACAATCCCGAGCTTGCTGGCGATTTCATGTATGCGGTGAAAATTCTCTTTTGACATCTGGCTTCCGGTAGGATTGTGAGGGCTGTTGACGATAATGGCCTTCGTATCCGGGCGAATGATTTCTTCTAAATCCTCGGGGTCAAGGCCCCAACCGTTCTTCCCTCGGTCGCTCCATTCTGTGATCCGGCAGCCGAGACTGTGAGCCAGCTCCGTCAAGGATTGATAACATGGAGTATGGACAATGACGTGATCGTCTTTCTCGAGGAGTGTGTGCATAGCAAGGAAAATTCCCTCTTCTCCGCCGTTGTGAACAATAATGTTTTCAGCAGAAACGGTTTCGTACAACCCCGAGATTTCTTTTCTCAACGACGGGCTTCCCTGGGTCTCGGTGTAGCCGAGCCATTGATTCTGAAATCGATTTGACGCTTCCGGCTCTAGCGCCAAGAGCTCCCCTACGGAATACGATTGACAATCTGAGGAACAGAGCAGGTACTTCGCTGCGAATTCATACTTCGCAAAAAAACGTTCAAGCTTGAATGGAGATAGGTTCATCATAATCAGATTCGTAACCTCACAAGATTCTTATTTCTAAAAGACATTACCGTTAGGCCGCTTCGTCTTCCTTTTCATCGCGGTCTACATTTTCTTGTCACGTCAGACTTTTGTTTGATCCAATTGGAGCACAATGCGGACGACCTCAGGCGAATTTTGTATCTACCCGCAACCCTTTGCCAACAACACCGGCCAAGGTACTTCTGGCTTAAGGGGATATTTCATTCGCAAGAACTGAATGTAATCCTTTTCAATCTCCTCGAAACTCCGGCCAAGAATCTCTCTACTTCGTCCAATCCCTCGCTGCCAAAGCGCTTTGAATTTGTCTCGGCCGTACGTCTCAAGGATGTATTGCACAATACTCCCCGCCTCCATGTATGACTGCATATCCTTTTGTTTGCGAAACGCTGTGAACATTTTGCGGAATGCAATCAACTCACGCTCGTAAAACAGGTAGGCCGCAATCTCGTGGATTTGTTCTCCCAGACACGGATTATCCGCGTAGACAGCAGCTCCTTCGATAAAACAGTGATTGGAGTCGGCTGGAAAACCCCACAAGTTGAGAACAACGGCGTGCATCATCTCGTGATTGTGATAGGCACGAGTACTGTCATTGTAAACAAGAACAATCGTTTTTGATCGGTAATCAGTCCAACCTTTCGCCTCCACGCCGATGATCTCTTTCATTTGCCTGCGCGAATGAATGTAAAAGAGGTCAAGAACCGGGCGAAAGTCTTGTTCGCCCAACAGCATAAGAGCAAGTGTTCGGGCAGCTTCGGCCTGATGGCTGAGTTCATCCAGATGTTTCCCGGCAAGTGAATGAGGCTCATAATGCAATCGAAAATGTTCGTTCGTAAAGGTTGCCATCTTGGAATATGCTGAATCGGCCAGAATCACTTTCGCAAGCCCGATGGGCTCTGAGTTCGTCAAGCCTTGTGAGTAGACCGTCGGCAGTGATACGCTGAACACAACAACAATGTATTTAAGTCTCATGGATGTGCTGCGTTATCAATTCATTGCTTGAGACTTCTGAATAACTATTTTCCACAAGTGGGTCAGACATTTGGCGAAGCCATCACTTCGTGACTTGTCTGACCTTTTTGAATCAATTTGGACAGGCAGGAATGCCTGTCCCACGAATTGAAATCCTTTTTCAGCAACCTGCTAGGCGGGAGAATTTGCCGCCTTGCCCCCGGCGCTCTTTGGCGAACGATACTTCCCGCTAGCTTGCCACGAAGACTTCATCCGGGAGTTGCCCGACCTCTTCGGTCAGGGTGCGACTTGCGATAGTGCATCCTTAGGTACGAACTGCAAATCGATAGGCTCCTGAATATGAATCCGGTTCGATATTGCGCTTTCCGGTCCAATGTTCAATACTGATTTTGTAAACGGTTGCTCTTCGAACATCGTCGGCGTCAAAAGCTTGAACTTCAACTCCCAGGCGAAATTGGGGGCTATATTTCTTGAAGAACCTTGTGAGAATGTCCGTCGCCTCGATAGTGCTCTCCACGATCTCCGCCTTCCCAAACACAACCACGCTGCTGTACTCTGTACTAAAATCGACCGCCCTTGTTGCCGGAAGCATCCGACCCATCTCAAAGACAGAAAGGCAAACCTTGGGATTCTTCTGAATGATTTCTTTTGTCTTCCCGTAACCGGCGGTGTGAAAAAAGATGCAATCAGATGGCTCATCGTAGATGAAGAGGCTGATATTCAATTGTGGCTGATGGTTTTCCTCAATCGCTATCGCCGCGTACAGTTTTTCGTGCAGCATCGTCTTGATCCATTGTTCATCGGTTACTTCTCGATTTCGCCTCCGCACGCTGGCATATTGCTCGGTGGGTCCGTCCATTCATTCTCCTTCAGTACGATCGATTCGTTATTGACTCGCGGCAATCATCGCTACGGCGAAACAAACGAACGCAACTCCGCCCACTCGATTGATGATAAGACGGCCGCTTGAGGAGCTAAACCATTGCCTGGCGCTGTTCGCAGCAAATGCATACGTGGTGTGGAGCGCTACGATGAGCGAGCAGTATGTTGATGCGAGAACAGAAAACTGGATCACCATCGACGACCGCTGGTCAATAAATTGCGGAAATACTGATAGAAAAAACGCAATCGCTTTTGGATTGGAAAGCTGGAGTGTGAGACTTTCCATAAAACGCTTTCGTCCGCTTGAGGCTTGCTCATCCCGTTCTTCAAAGTGAAGTGCAGGCGACCGCCAGAGCCGTATTCCCAAATACACCAGATACGCAGCTCCGACATATTTCATCACATTGAAAGCCGTTGGTGACGTAGTGATGATGAACCCGACACCCGTTGCCGAAAGCGTGGCAATCAATAGGGCGCCCGCGACAAGCCCGAAGATTCCGTAGAAGGCACCGGCGATGCCGTACCGCAGCGAGTTCGTGATTGTCAACGTCACGCCCGGACCCGGGGTTACGACCGCAGCTGCTGCAACGACAAGAAAAAGAAAGTAACGCTCCATGATTCTTTGTTATCGATTGATATACCTATGTTGTGTGTCTCCGATTTTATGGCAGACCCAATAGAAAGGTGTCGAGTTCTTTGAGAAAAGCTTCCGGTTGGTCAAGCCACGCCACGTGGCCGCATTTGTTGAGGAAGACAAGCTTCGATTGTTTGATCGCTTCGTGTATGCGAATGGCCGTTTCGTCGCCCAGAATATCCTGTCGTCCCTGGATGACCAAGGTAGGCTTGGTGAATTTCCCGAGCTTTTGGGAGAGGTCGTAGTGTTTCGAAAAAAGATCGGACCAAAGGAGCAAATTAAAATCCGGGTTGTAACTTCCCGGTCGCGTCAACGCCGCTCGCAGTTCCGGAACCTTTTCTTTGTCGAAAAGATAAGCCGGCACGTTGTTCGAGATTGCGGCGTAAAATGCCTCCTGGCGCTCCTTGAAAGTTTGAGCAGCTGCCAACACCTGCGAAATCCTACTCGAGGAAGTCGGTAACCTCTGGGCAATATTGTCGGGAAAGTATGAAACGAAATCGAGATTGATCCCCGCCGATGCGCTGAGAATAAGTTTCGTGATCCGTTGCGGGTACTTTTCGGCAAAACTCATCGCCAGAATTCCTCCGAAAGAGTGCCCCAAGACTGAAACAGATTCGTATCCAAGTTGCCCAATCAATACGCTCATATCTGACAGGATAAGGTCGACATTCACGTTCGCAGAATCGTAGGCCCGCACTGTGGAAGCGCCCGTTCCGCGCTGGTCGAACAATATCACTCGATAATTTTTGCTTAACGTCTCCGCTATGCCGGTAAAATGTCGACTGGAGTAGCCAGGCCCGCCGTTAATGAGCATGAGCGGTTGGCCCTTTCCGATTGTTCGGTACTGAACAGTAGCTCCAGCATTTTCTATCGTTCCCGTTTCCCAGGATGTCTGGGCAACGCATTGCATGGAGTACAATAATGAGACGACACTGAGAAACCCTTTCGAAACAAAGTTCTTCACGTCAATCCTTCATTTATTGAATCGATCAGTATAGGCGAACCGAAAGTATTGGTTCTATGGCAACGATGTTACCCAGAAGTCGCCGCCGTTCCAAAATTTGATCGATGTGACGCTCACTGTGGTCGGCGTAGAGCTCTAACAATCGACGTAACGAAATGTTGCCATAATTGTAGTGGATCCCGGTTTTGTTCCAATCGTCGACTGTCGCGGCGCGGAATAATGCCCCACTGATTTTTCGAAGAGCTTCGAATGCACGAAGCGTATTCTGAAGATCCTCGGACGATTGTTCGTTATGTCGTAATGCTTTTGTTGAAATATCTTGGTCATAGAAATCCAGCGCGGTACCGGGCTGGGTGAGAACGCGTCGAATCCGTCCCGCGCCGATGATTTCAGAATCGACCAGATGAACGGCAATCTCCTTGATCGACCACTTCCCGGGGATCGGGAAGGCGGTGACTTCTCGCTCATCTAATCCGCCGAGGCTTGCGCGAAGCCTTCCGGGCCCGGCGTCGTACACCACAAGTAGTTCGTTCGTAGGTATGGACGATAAGGTGTCGGGAAATTGATTCGAAGCAGTTTGTGTGAACATTTGGATTCTCTCAATCGATTTTGTGAATGGTCTTTAGGATCAAACCTCTATTGCCCCGCCGAATTTGTTCAGATGCTCGCGAAAAGTAAGCGCCGGGTTTTCGCGCCGACTTTGGATATACTCTCTTACTCGAAGCTGTTCCCGCAGGCTCTTTCCCGAGCGAATTGATTGTGCTTGAGCTTTTTCTTTCATCGAAATCACCTCGGCTGCGCTCAAAATGTCTCCGATGCGCGCGCCGTCAACGAATATCACTCCATCATCATCGGCAAAAACTACACTCGATTTTGAAACCACGGCAGCACCTACATTTGCTTGTTCGAATGCATCCGGTCCTCTTTTGTCCAGCCGACGAGGACCACTGGGACACACTCCGTAACTAAAAACAGGGAAGCCAATCTGCCGCAATTCAGCTGAGTCGCGGTGTGATCCCCAAAGGACGATCCCCGCTAACCCTGCATGCTTTGCTTCGAGGACAGTTAAGTCTCCGATGCATCCTTCATCGTTCCGTCCCTGGTTGTCGATCACGAGCACGTCGCCCGCGGCACAATTCATCATCACTTCGAGGAACACATCAACGCTCCCATAATGCTTCACGGGCAGCGCGTTACCGGCGAATTTCATTCCCGCGGTCAAAGGGTGAACGCCGGAAGGCGCCAGATCATACGAACTTCCCACCTTGAGACAGGCATCGGCGACTAAAGGCGTGGAGAGGACCGAGAATCGCTGGTGCAGTTGTTGATTTGTCATAACTAATCCTTTCTGAATGTTCGCTATAGAGATCTGAAATGCCTCGCCTGGTATTCCAAACCAATGAAAATATCATGCTCCAGTCGGCCAGAACGGATGCGCGGATCGGAATTCAGCAAATTTATCCACCAATCTCAAAACTTCATATCGTAATTCGATAGACCGCATCTCGTCCCCTCTTCCATTAGAACGCAAATGTGTGAACATACTTGAGCAAGAGCGTGCTGTTCTCCGTCGCGGGTACGTCGAACCCGTACCGTTGGCGATTGGTACTCACCAATTGATTGAAGACGAGAAATAAATCGGTGCCTTCTCGGAAATTATACCGGAGCCTCAAGTTGGAACCAAGGGATTTTGTTGCGCTGTTATACTGCGCCAAGAGCGTCGTAGAAAAGTTGGCGTTGGATGAACCGCGGGCTCGCAAGCGAACGATATGTGCGTCGAGCGATTCGCCTCGGGCTCCAAATCGAAGACCGTTGAATTCATACTCGGCGCCGAACTCAATGCTGCGGGAGACATTCCACGTCGGCGTGAGCGCGATAAAGAATCGGTGTCCATCATAGAATGTTCCGCCCCCCACGCGGAAATCGCTCCGCAAGAGATTGCCCGGCGACATCGTGTAGAGAAAGCGGAATGTGTAGAAGGCGTACGAGCCAGGTGGGACGCGAATCTTTCCTGCCAGCAGGAGCGTATCGACCAAGTCTTCGTAGTTGGAAAAATAATCGTAGTAGTTCGATGTACCGGATTTGTAATCGACAAGCCAGCCCATTCCCCAAACAGCCGATTGAATCGAACGGTCACCGATTCGCGTCCACACTCGCGCGATCGCGTCGATCGTGTGCTTTCGGACCGACTCGCTCGTTTCATCAAACCAGCCGTAGTAGAGCAACGGGCCGGTCATGATCACACCCTGCCAAAGGTTGAAGCCTATCCCGGGGTCGAACTGCTCGCCAACATACAAGGCGGTAACGTTGCCCCCCAATCCCTCGGTCGTCCGGCGGTCGAATTCTACGTCGATGATGGAATTCTCAAAGAACCACGACGACGCGCTGTTTGTTCGCGCAGCGTGTGTGGCCTGCACGGTAAGGTAGTCGGCGTTCTGCAGGCGAACCTTTGTGTCGATTCCGGTAACTATATTCTGCGAGCCGTCGCTCCCCACTCGGCTGGTCAGCAGCGAGCCGACGTACGAATCATCGTTGATGACTGGCCTACGCAAGCGTAGCACGCCAAAATTTTCGGAGGGCAATTCTATCGATTGATCTGTTTGCATGTTCAACGCGCCGAAATCCCACGCTCCCAGACGTCCAACAATGCGTGCGCCGCCGAGAATCCGAACCGGCAATCCTGTCGGCGTGAGCCCGATCTTGCGGCTGTCGAAGAGCTTGTTGGAACCGCCATAGTTCACCTCGAAAACCCCTGACCGCTCCTGAAAGAATTGCCTTCGCTCAGGAAAATAAAGAGAGTAGCGTGTAAGGTTGATTTGTTGGTCATCCGATTCGATTTGTGCGAAATCAGTATTCAATGTGACATCCAGCGTTAGGCTGTTGCTGATTCCGTATTTCAAATCCAGGCCGAGCTCTCGCGAGGGCTTATCGTCAAACCAGTAGCCCGTGTTGAGCGGGTTCACGTTGAGAAAACGCTCGTTTCCACCAAGAGCGTACGGCGTAACGTAGATCGGGGAGGGGCGCGAGATTCCTTCGAGAGTTACCTTTTGCGCCTGCGATGCTTTCCAGGCGCTGAACGGTTTCTTGGGAGCGATCGCAGGATAGATCTGACGCTCGTTTTTTCGGTTAATCAATCGATGGACGATCAGCCCGAACGTCGCCTTTCCCTCCGAATCCTGAAATCGAAGGCTGGAGAAAGGGATACGCATCTCCGCAGACCATCCTTCATCGTTCTGCACCACGGCACAATCCCAATAAGTGTTCCACCCCATATTCCAGAAATTTTCTCCCTCCGCGTCGTTGATTGTCTCGGCATCCAGCCGGTTTCCCGCCGGGGTGGTCATAAAGACCGCCATCGTTTGATTATCGTTGTAGCTGTCGATCATAATGTTCAAAAAATCGCCGCCGCGGTCGAGGTCGCGCACGAGCGAGTTCGCTTGAACTTCGTGAGGAGACGAATCGAACATCTTGCCAAGCACATAGAGAAAATTATCGTCGTAGGCGATGCGAATTTCCGTCCGTTCCGTAAGCTCGCCACGATACGCCGGTGTGTACATCGTCAATGGAAGCGGTTCAATCTGCTGCCACTCAGGCTCTCGGCCGATGCCGTCCAGTGTCACCGGTCCTTGAATACGCTGAAGGTGCAGCGGCGGCACCGACTCCGCGGATAGGATGTGTGAAACGAGCAGTATGCCAAGAACGTAATGCTGAAATCTGAATCTCATGGGATACCTTCCAGTAAGTTGGGTCCAACCTCGATGTTGCTATTACAAAAAAAACTTGCACAAGAATCGTTTTCTTTTTAGTATTAATCAAACGATAAGAATTCACTCAACCAATGAATCTCGTTCATAGGAGAACACTACGTGGATATTGAACTCAGACATCTCAAACTGATCACGACCGTTGCGCAAGAGGGAACGTTAACGCAAGCAAGTAGAAAATTGTTTCTGACACAATCTGCACTCAGCCATCAATTGAAAGGCATCGAAGAGGAACTCGGCGTGCCCTTGTTTCATCGTGTGAGCAAGCGCATGGTGTTGACTCCCGCCGGCGAGCGATTGCTGAAGTCTGCCTCTGTCGTCTCAAACGAATTGCGCCAGGTTCAGTCCGAAATCAAGCAGATTGCTAAAGGCGAGGGGGGCATCCTGCGTATTAGCACTGAGTGTTATACGACGTACCACTGGCTACCCCGCATGATTTCGTACTTGCAAGACCGCTTTCCTGCCGTTGAAGTCCAGATTGTGTTGGAGGCAACACGATGTCCCCTGACGGCCTTGGGCGAAGGGAGAATCGACCTCGCGATCTTCTCCGACAAATATTCACTCACGCCGCAGATGAAGTACACCCCACTCTTCAGGGACGAACTCGTTGCCGTGATGGCTCCCACGCATCCGCTTGCAACCAAACCGTTTGTGCAACCAAAGGATTTCGCAGACTACAATTTTTTGATGTACGACATCAAGGATGAAGAAAGCACGATCCTTCAGCAGTTTTTCAAGCCCGCAGGCGTCGTCCCAAAAAAAATCAGCAAGGTGCAATTGACGGAAGCAAAAATCGAGCTTGCGAAATCGGGATGGGGTTTGGCCGTGATGGCACGGTGGGCGGTTTCCCCTCATTTGAAAAACGGCTCGCTCATTGCGCGCCCGTTGGGGAGGAAGGGATTCATTCGACAATGGTACGCGGGCATCATCGCTCACGAGCACACGCCAAAATACGTTCAGGAATTCATTGATCTTTTGGCTGAGCGCGGGATGCTGTTTGTCGAAAACCTCAAGCGACTTGAACGGAAGAGTGCTTGAACCGAGTGGATGCTCGTTTCCATTCCGTTCGTCAGCAAATGGCAAAAGTCCCGTCGGCGGCAAGGCGTGAACGATAGCTGAGGTTGAGCGGTAACGTTGCGCGTAGGATTGTTGCCGGACTCAGGTAGCGGAGTTCATTGCGAGTCCGACGGGCGATCGAACGATTCGAATAGAAATTCTTCAGCACCCAGTCGTGGCCGCGCTTTAATTCTTGCCGGTTCATGTTTTTCGGTTCAAACACAACGTGCCGAAAATCGTAGTGCCCCCAATAGGAATCCACGATGCGTCCTTCCGATTCCATTTCCGCAAACAGCGGCGTGCCGGGGAAGGGCGTCAAGATGGTAGCCTGCAGAGCGTCGATATTTGCTTCGAGCAGGAACGAAAGTGTCCGAGGAAATATCTCCGGCGTATCGCAGTCGTTGCCGAAGACAATCGCTCCTTGGATGCTGATGCCGCGGGCATGAATGCGGTCGATCGCTTGCGTGTAGTCGTTCACCCGATTAAATCCTTTGTTCCATCCTTTCAAACCCTCTTGCGATAGCGATTCGAACCCGATGAACAAGCCGCGGCAGCCGCTCCGTGCCGCCAGGTCGAGCAACTTCTCGTCGTACGCTATGCGTGTACTGCACTGGCTGAACCATCGTTTCTTCAACGGATTCATTTTCGTGAATAATTCTCGTGCGTACTCGGGATCCATCGTAATATTGTCGTCCATAAACAACAGGTACGTCCCAAGACCTTTTAACTCCTCGATCACTTCATCCACAGGCCTCGAACGGAATGAGTGCCCGAAGAACGAAGTGATGGAGCAAAAGGTGCATCGATGCGGACAGCCACGGGTCGCCTGTACCGTATCGACCACAGCGTACGAGCCACCCCTAATCAACGAGCGTGGAGGAACTGGCAAACCGGCAAGATTCACCAATCCGTTCCGATAAACGCGTTGAAGCCTCCCCCCTTCAAAATCGCCTACGATGCGGGGAACATTGTTTTCCGCCTCTCCCACGCACACCGCATCGGCATGCTGCAGAGCCTCCTCGGGAAGAAAACTCGGATGATAACCGCCGACGATGACTGGCACGCGCCGTTCGCGCCGGAAGCGGTCCGCAATCTCGTACGCTCTCGGCGCATTGAATGTCATGAACGAAATGCCTACGAGGTCGACATCGGCGTTGAAATCGACCGGCTCCACCTCTTCATCAACAATGGTCGTTCTAACGTGTGGCGGCATCGCGGCCGCAACGTACAAACTTGAAAGCATTGAGTAACGGAAGATTTGCGTCTTCTTGCGAGCCATCGCACCGGGTTGCACGCGCCACTCCTCAGCGGTCGGATTGATGAGAAGGAACTTCAGTGGTTTGTTCATCGATGGACCTCTGTAGTTGGATGATTCACTGTCGTAGTATACCTAATCCAACTACGTGGGTTGTCATGAAAATGTAAAACCTTCGTCGGATTCAGAATGACAACTGAATATTACCCAGCCAACGCAGTGGACGGACGGCGCATTGCACTGTACTCACTCCGCATTTCAGCGTTCATCATCAATAGCACAAGCGACGCGTGCAGGTTTGGCCGTAACGAACGCCGGAGAATCACCGGCCATCGCGTAAGGCGCTCATAGAGGTGTAGGAATCCCTCCTCAGTTTCCTGCACACTCATTTGCTTCGGCACGTAGAAGCAATGACTCGATGCCGTTGCGTACCGCGCGTTGTTTTTCAGAAACTCAACGTCATCGTTCACGAGCAGACGTCCTTCACGCTTCAATTGCTCGTAGAGGCTTGTCCCTGGCGCAGGAAGGAGAATGTTCAGCACGGGCAGGGCAATACCGGTCTCGGCAATGAATTCATAAAGCTCATTGAAACTTTGTGGTCCGTCATTCTCCATTCCAAGTATGAAATATCCTCCGACTTCAATGCCCGCAGCGCGAATCCGATTAATCCGCTCTTTGTGCAAGTCGACCGAATATTCTTTCTCCACGCCAAGCATGTTTGCTTGCGAAAGCGTCTCGAGTCCAACAAGCAACACAAGACAACCCGACTGGTGCAAGAGGGACAACAGCTCTTCATCGTCGCCGATATCGACCGTGCATTGCGCCCCCCACCGGATGTGGAGTTTTTCTTTGATTATCCTCGCACACAGCCGTGCAAGATATTCCCGGTTGTTGAAGATGTTCGAATCGCCAAACACAATGTCGCGACCGTATCTTCGGGCCGAATGCAGATCCGCGATGACGTACTCGAGGCTGCGGAGGCGATAGCTGCCACCATACAGCGACGCCGTGGAACAGAAACTGCAAGCATTTCTGCACCCCACGCTCGAAAGCACTGACACAAAGCGCATCACTCTCCCCTCGAAAACAGAATAGTCAAACGAAAAGTTGACGTGCATCCCCACGTTGTACACAGATTGAATGTTACCGTTTGTGGCATCGTCAAGAATCGATTGCAGGTCGCGGGGGCCCGGATTTCCACTCACGACAGCGTCGCAAAGCCCGGTTAAGCGGTCAGCGCTGATGGCAGCCTGAGTTCCTCCAAACAGGACCTTCTTTCCGCGCCGTTTGAACTCCGCTGCGATTTCCATTCCGTGCAACAGGTCGTATCCCATTGAAGAAATTCCTACGACCGAAGCGTCGGATTCGTAGTTCACATTCTCGTAGTATTCTATGCAGAACTCTTTTTCCCAATCGGGAGGGATTGTGGCACTCAATGCAGGAAGCGCGAGCGAACAATAGGCAAGCTTGGTTCCTTGGTGGAGTTCCCCTTTTGGATTGCGGTAGGTTGGCTGGATGAGATAGAGCTTTCGTCGCACGGGGTGCCTCGAAAGTTGAAGGACTACTTACAGTTGCTGCAACAACTCGATCAATCGTTGTACTCTCTCGCTGTTCACGCGCCGGATTGAAGACCAAAAAAGTTTCGCACGCGTAGCTGGAATCATCTCCGTAACGCACGAGAGAACGTGAACTGCCCGAATGCCATGGATCGCCAGGACTCGCCCAACATTTCGGAATGTAATTCCTGACCCTGGCATCACTTCAATCGCCCCATCTGCGTATTCCGTCACCGCGCGAATTCTTTTCAATCCCTGCATTGCAGACTGCTTCCCGCCTGAAGTGAGAATTCGCTGAACCCCCAACTTCCTCAGCATTGTCACTGCTGGGCGCCAGTTTTTGATTTCATCAACAGCCCGATGCACGGTAACGTGTAGTGGGTGGGCACGATTGACTAAAAGTCGCATTCTCTGTGCATCAAGTGTTCGATTTGATGTAAGGATCCCAAAGACAACACCGTCAACCCTTGCGTGTTTGCAGAATTCTACGTCGCGCTTCATTGTTTCAAATTCTTGACGGGAGTAACAGAAATCTCCGGCACGCGGACGAATCATCACGTGCACGCCGATCTTGACTCGCCTACGGACTTCTTCTATCAAACCCGCACTCGGTGTTATTCCGCCCGCGTCAAGGTCCGCACAAAGTTCAACCCGAGCTGCCCCACCTCGCTCCGCGGCAATTGCCGATTCCACAGAATCGACACAGACTTCCAATTGAACGCGGCCGCCTACTTTGCGAGACATTCCGCATCCACAACCGAGAACAAACTGTTTCGCATCATCGAGTACTGAAATCCGCCGTGGTAGCTGAACGCGCCAACTTCGCCTTTCGTATTGAGAGCGAGGAATCCGACAAGGAAGCCCTGGTCGGATTTGTATTTGGGCTGCTTTTTCAGCACTTGTTTCAGCGCGAGTTCGCACGCCTCTTGCGGTAAGGCGCCGTGGCGCATTTGCTCAACGACGAATGATGTTCCGGCAATCTTGATGACCGCTTCGCCGATTCCCGTAGCGGTTGCTGCACCGACTTCCTCATCCACAAAAAGACCTGAACCGATCAAGGGTGAATCCCCAACGCGGCCGCGAATTTTCCACGCCATTCCACTCGTCGTGCACGCGCCGGCCATTTTGCCAGTCGCGTCCATCGCGAGCAGTCCAATGGTGTCGTGGTTCTTTGAAGTTGCCCTCGTGCGTCGAGGACTGTTTTCTTTTTTCCATTGTTCGTACGCCTTCTTTGCCTGCGGAGTAAGGAGGTTTTCTTTTCTAAAGCCATTCTCGAGCGCAAATTTCAACGCTCCTTCTCCCGCCAACAGCACGTGCTGTGTTTTTTCCATCACGAGTCGGGCCACTGAAACCGGATGTTTGATATGCTCAAGAAAAACAACAGAGCCGCAGTTCCCCTGCCCATCCATAATGCAAGCGTCGAGCGTAACTTTTCCTTCCCGGTCCGGATAACCGCCGTAGCCGACGCTTGTGACATTAGGGTCTGCTTCGGGAATCATCACTGCTTGTTCCACCGCATCCAACAAGCTTCCACCGCGCTGAAGAATATCGTATGCAGTTGCAGGCACGGCGCGTCCAAAATCCCAGGTGTTCACCACCATCGGAAGTTGTGCCGTCGGTTGAACCCTTCCGCGCACGAGCGGTAACACCGAAGCAGCCCCCAGCGTCGCCGCCGATTCTAAGAACGTTCTTCGTTTCATGACTTCTTTCCTTTTACCGTAGATGTGAAACAATCTCTCCGCTGCGGCGGTCGATGAACAAGATCCCCGTTCGCTGTGGAGGTACTTCGATGGTGAATGACCTTGATGTCTTGCTTCCATGAAGTATGTTGCTGATGTCTGTGCGTGTAGGCCAACTTGTTTCCGAAACGCCAACAAGCATTACGTGGTTGGCGAACTCTGATGTCAGATAAAGCGTTGTTTCATCACGAAACGGTTTCGGAAAACCGCTGGAAATCTCCGCTGCACCAACTCCCAATTCGTAAAAGGCAACCAGCGGATCAATTTCTTCTGCGTTCTCAAGCGGAAGTGTCGACCAGAAAACATTTCCTTTCCCCCACGGAATCGTAATTATTGAACGGCCATTCGTGTCCACCAACTTGAACAATCGTTGGATTTTCAGTTGGCGGAAACGGGTTGGATATGTTTTATCGCCAATGACCGGCAATTCATTTTGGACAACCGCTTGGACTGTCGCGGTAATTCCAAGCAACGCAACTCGCGCCACGGGCAGCCAATGCTCATCGTGCTCAATTGGGCCAGAAATTAGAAGTGTCGATCCCGCTTCAACAAATTTTAGCAGTCGCTCCCAAGCATCTTGCGAAAGAATTTGCGGCGACGGAAGAATGACAAGCTTCGGTGCATCTGGCACAAGCTCGAGACGAAACTCGGAGACTGCTTGAGGGATGATCCCGAAACAATACGCGAGTGTACGGATGGATTTCTTTGTGGCCTCCGTTGCGGAATTCCTCGTCGAAAACATGTTCGCGTGAGGAATGACGAGCAACACTTCGGCTGCCGCTCGTCGCTTCATCAGTTTTGCATTCTGCTGAAAAAATTTAGCGTACTTTCGCACTACGTCGAGTTCGGGCTTCACCGTTCCGTCCACACGGTGCAGACCAATCGTCGCCTCATTATCTGATTTCATATAGGGGTTGATGTCCCAGATCCATTCAATGAACCCCGCGCCGCCGGCTCCGAGAGAAATGGCGAGTTTGCGTTCCAGTAGTTCCGCTGCCTCTTGTTCGCTCCGCCACGCACTGCCGTCAGGCCGCTCGTAAAACATCACCCCGGTTTCCTGCAGGAGGTTTGGTTTACCGGGCGCTTTGGTGATTACGTTATCCCACACAAGGTCGTCGTTCAGCCACCAGTTGTGCATCGACGTAAATTCCAGCGCGTCGCCCATGAATTGATTGTTCGGGGAATCGTTCGTCCCCCCTTCATCCTGCCCGACGGTGATCATCTGTCGCGCATTGCCGTTTGTCCGGAGGGCCGAGGTCATCTCGCCCACCCAACGCTTGAACATATCTTGCGCGAAGAGACGGTAGTCGTGCGCTTTCTGGGGACGGCGATGGTCGAAGATGTTCAGATCCAAAAAATCTTCCGCCGTCGGTAGCGCGATCGGTTCCTCTGTCGTCATTCTGAAATTCAATCGAACAGTATTTTGCCACGAATGGGTCGAGTCGCGGTCGTAGCGATTCTTGAGCCAATCGTTCCACGCGCGGACTTCAAACTGGTCGTTGTTGGGTCTGCAGCTCCACAAGCTGCCCGGGTTGCAGAATGAAGGCTCGTTGATCAAGTCCCACGTAATGTCGTTGACCGCGGAATAGCGCTGTGCGACGGTGGCGAGAAATTGTTTTTGTGCGTTCACGCTGCGTGGGTCGAGATAGGCGTTCTCGCCCCCCCACGTCTCAGGCAGAAACGCAAAGAAGGTAAAGATGATGGGGATATCGAATGTGCGGGCAGTAAGAATGAACGCGTCAAGCGATCGAAGGAATTGTTCGTTCGGCGATCCAACGTCGAGCATGTAATTCTTATGCGAGTTCCAGATACCCGTCCGGACCATGTTGATGCCCGCTTGCTTCATCGCTGCAAAGTCTTCGTGCCAAATGGATACGTTCGGTTCAAACAGAAATTTTCTTGCAACATCAGAGGCCATATACGTAGTGCCGGTAATCGGATAGACCTCTCCGTTGCGGTAGAAATAGTTTGCGTCAACCGTAAGCGGCGTGCCGGAAGCGATAAGCTTTGAATCGTAGATCCAGAAACCGGTTTCAGTATTGAGGTTTGAGGAAAGAGAACCGGAGGTATGTTTGACTTGCTGAGAGGATTCAACGTGGTAGTAGCCCGGCTTCCACACGCGCTTCGATGAAACGACTGTGGCGGTGGCAAGCATCTCCGCCCCGCGGAATGACACGGAAAGTTTTTCCACCACACCACCTGTTGCATCAAAAATTGTCAGATGCGTTTGCCCGACGAGGGTATTTCGGTTGAGGTTCGCTTGAAGTCTCAGGTTAAATGCGGGGACCTCACCGTCGTGGTAGCAGGCGAGCGTTGGGCTCACCGAAAAACTTTGCACTCCCTGTAAAGATCGATCAACCATCAGCCCAATTGTCGTTTCCGAAATCGTGCCACTGAAATTCGCCAACATCCATCGTCCCCCAGCAAACTCTCCTTGTAGTCGGTCGATTTGGATAATAGGGGCAACGAGCTTGTCGCCGGCGGTGTCAATTCCCCAGACCAGCGGATCTAAGCGTGCATCCCGCTGACCCGATGAGCCGTCTTCGTTCGGAAAATCTTTCGTGTTCGTGAATCGATAGTAGCATTCGAAAACTTCGTCGGCGTTGGTACTGTGCAGGGTGAATTCCTTTCGAAATGATTCCGCTCCATCGATCAATGGATTTGCCGTGAACGATTTCACACTCGCCGTTGAAACACCGAACGCCTGTGTCAGTCCTAATTTTTTGTGGAATTGCACTTGCCGTGGCTCTGCGTGCCACGCCTCATTCACGCGAACAACGGGGACCGCAAGCGGAGTTCCCCCGAGGTTGACCCAGCTTCCGCCTGCTCGCAGAAAATTCAATATTGCCCCTTCCGCTTCCTTCGGAAAGGCTGACCCGTGCACGGTAAGGAGCAGATCGAATTGTTTCACATTCAACTTCGACCAAAGCTCATCCTCTTTGAGAAACGAGTAATCGTATTTCCCTAAAGCTGATTGGATTTGTTTCTGGGAGAGGTCAAAACCGTCAACGGCAGGGAACTGGTCCTCCCAAAAAATTGCCACACGCTGTAATGTTCGCGGTTCCTGGCTCCGAGAGATTGGGAGCGTCAGAACGAACACCGCGAGGAATGAGTGGATCCGAGAAGCCTTCATCTCAATTAAACCGGTTCGGATCAATGAGCGAGAGATCTCGCTTGTTCGACTCGCCGGAAATAATTTCGCTTATGATTGTGCCCGTGACTGGGGCAAGGCAAACGCCGATCATTGCATGCCCGGTCGCGGCAATGAGGTTGGGAACCTGTTTGAACCGTCCGACGTACGGCATCCCGTCCGGCGTCACGGGACGCATGCCGCCCCAGATTTCTCCTTTCGAAGACTCAGGGCGCTGAATGTTTTTTATGTAGAAGGGAATTGCGTCAAGAATTGCCTCCACGCGTCTTTGGTTGATTGTCGTGCTGATTCCAGCTAGCTCCATCGTTCCGGCAATTCGAATTGCTTCTGCGAAGGGAGTAATCGCTGCACGCCGTTCTGAAAAGATGTACGGTAGCTTGGGAATCAACGGCGGATTCTTGTATGTGATGCTGTACCCTTTTCCGGCTTGCAGGGACATTCGGATTCCCAAATCACGCGCCAACAATGGTGACCAGGCTCCTCCGGCAAGAACGAACTCATCCGCTTCAAACATCCCACTGGTTGTTCCCACCCGCGCGATGCGGCCGCCTTCACGTTTGAACGATTCAACACGACAATTTCGATGGATGACGACTCCTTGCTTCTCCAACAAGAGGGCAAGGTTCTTCACGAACTTTGCGGGGACCAACATTGCGTCGCCAGGGAAATGAACCCCGCCGTGCGCCACAAACTCGACCGATGCGTCCATCTCGTGCAATCCGTTTCTGTCCAATATTCGTGCTTGAATCCCGAGCTTGTTTGAAACTTCCGCCTCGTGGCTTGCCGAGGCTCTTCCCTTTTCCGAATTGAAGAGAAGAGTCAGTCCACGTTTTTGATAATCGCAGTCGATTGTTTCGTCCCGTAACAGTTGCTCATAGAGCTTCTGGCTTTCAAGAAGCAGATCGCGGAGAATCGGCATTGCCCGTTGCACAACCCGCTGATTGCAGGAGCGGGCAAACCGAAATGACCACGCGAGAAAATCTAAGTCGAGGCGCGGCTTAATATAGAGCGGACTGGCGGGGTTGAGCATCCATTTCAATCCCTGTGTAAAGACACCCGGTGCCGCGAGCGGAATGAAATGGCTCGGACAAACATACCCGGCGTTGTGCATCGATGAACCATTTCCAACATCGTTCATTTCTAGAACAGTGACTTCAGCACCGCGCTTGCGCAAGTAATAGGCGCAGGATAGTCCAATGATGCCACCGCCGATAATAAGAACGTTCGGTTTGCTCATAGAACTTGAAACCCGTGCTTGTACGGATCGCGGTCGTCGATGAAGATGGTGTTGAACCCCGTTACGCGCGCCCAGCCTTCGATGCTGGGGATGATCGCTTTCTTGTTTCCAACCGTCGTCTCATCCTCCACGCGCCCACGAAACAAACTGCCAATGATACTCTCGTGGACGAACGAATCCCCCTTCTTCAATTTTCCTTTCGCGTGCCATTGCGCCATCCGCGCGGAGGTTCCGGTTCCGCACGGCGAACGGTCGATCGCCTTCTCTCCGTAGAAGACTGCGTTTCGTGCGTGCGCTTCAGGATGTTTCGGCGTGCCGGTCCATTCTACGTGTGAGCAACCGCGGATGGTGGAATTTTCAAGATGGACGAAGGAGTACGCAGCATTGATATTTCTTCTCACGATGGGACTCAGCCGAACAACGTCTCCGGCAGAAAGCTGGTCGAGGCTGTCGAAATTTTTCTGGGGGTCGATGATCGCATAAAAATTGCCACCATACGCGACATCCGCTTTCAGCGTTCCGAAGCCGGGAACTTCGACGTCGAGATTCTCCGAGTCGAGATAGGAGGCAACGTTCCGAATGCGAACCGACTCGACAAATCCATTCGATTCTTTGTATTCTGCCTCGACGATGCCCGCAGGAACTTCGAGGCGAAGTTTTCCGGGGGTCTTCGGTTTGACCAACCCATGCTCGATCATCACCGTCACGGTGCCAATCGTCCCGTGGCCACACATCGGTAGGCAACCGCTCGTTTCGATGAACAGAATGCCGATGTCGGTGTCCTCTCGTGTGGGCGGGTAAAGAATGCTGCCGCTCATCATGTCGTGTCCGCGCGGCTCGAACATGAGACCTGTGCGAATCCAGTCAAACTCCACCAAAAAATGTTGGCGTCGCTCGCTCATGGATTTGCCCTCGAGTTTCGGCCCGCCCTCTTTCACTACGCGTACGGGATTCCCGCACGTATGAGCGTCAATGCAAACGAATGTGTGTTTCGCCATCAGCTATCAGTTTCCCGAATACTTCACTTGGCCTTCATCAATTCGAAATTGACAATTCGCAATCCGTAATTCATTCAGGGCATGGTGTACACGGTCTTCACCGTTGTGTAGAACTCTTTCGCGTACGATCCTTGCTCTCGCGGCCCATAGCTTGACCCTTTGCTCCCGCCGAAGGGCACGTGGTAATCGACTCCGGCGGTCGGCAGATTCACCATTACCATCCCCGCCTGTGCCTTATCACGAAAGTGGCTGGCGTGTTTCAACGAGGTGGTGCAAATACCGGCCGACAAACCGAAGGGCGTATCGTTCGCGGCGGCAAGCGCTTCGTCATAATCCTTCACACGAATCACGGATGCGACCGGACCAAAAACTTCTTCGGTGTTGATGCGCATCGCATTAGTGGTTTCCGTAATGAGTGCGGGAGAAAAATAAAACCCTTCCTTCAACCGTTTCAATCGTTCGCCGCCGAATGCGATTCTCCCCCCTTCTTTCTTCGCGATCGTCAGATACTCGGCATCTTTTGTCAACTGCGATTCGTCGATGACGGGACCCATTTCCGTTCCGTCGGCAAGCGCGTCATCGACTTTTAAATTTTTCAGTCGATCGATCACTTCCACGATGAAGCGGTCGTGAATTTTTTCGGTTACAATGAGCCGGCTCGAGGCGGTGCACCGCTGCCCGGTCTGAAAATACGCCCCGTTCACCGCGCACTGAACTGCAACTTTCAAATCAGCATCATCGAGGATCACAAGCGGATTCTTTCCTCCCATCTCTAGCTGGAATTTCTTCATCCGTTGCGCGCACTGCACCGCAATCGCCCTGCCGACTTCCACCGAACCAGTAAAGCTCACTCCGTCCACCAGCGGATGATTGACGAGCACATTGCCAATCATGCTTCCCTTTCCAGTCGACAGATTGAACGCACCTGCTGGAAGTCCGGCACGCGAGATGATTTCCGCCAGTGCCCAGGCGCTGCCGGGAGTCAATTCCGCCGGTTTGAACACGACGGTATTCCCGAATGCGAGCGCGGGTGCAATCTTCCAGGCTGGAATGGCGATAGGAAAATTCCACGGCGAGATGAGAGCAACGACTCCCAGCGGCTGACGCAGCACGTCCACATCAATGCCGGGGCGGACCGATTTGAGATGCTCGCCAGAGAGTCGCAGCGCTTCGCCGGCGAAGAATTTGAAAATGTACGCTGCGCGAATCACTTCGCCGATGCCGTCGGTGAGAATTTTTCCTTCCTCGCGCGCAAGGAGCCTGCCGAGCTCGTTCTTACGCTCAAGCAATTCGGCGCCAATGAAATCCAACACATCGAACCGTTGCTGCGGCGTGCTCTGCGACCATTGTTTAAACGCTGCGCGCGCAGCTCCGACAGCTTCCTCGACGTGTGCTACTTCCGCCTGGGCATATTCGCCGATAATGTCGGATACGTCGGATGGGTTGATGTTCGGCTTGGAGTTTTTGGTCTCCCGCCACTCACCGTTGATGAAAAGTCTGAACACTTGTGATCCTCCTTTTTACGTCAGTCCAAGCGGAGTCGAGGACTGGCGTTTGCATCTTTACTGATTTCATAGTTCTTGAAATGTGAATCGTTTCGGCATTCAGCCAGTTCGTGCAACGCTTTGAAGTCTCCCTGAATCAGACCTTCGTTCTTCTTCCGAGTCCAGCCTTTGATTTGTCGCTCTGCGCTTGCCGCAAAGTACACATCGGGAAACTCATCACTCCAAACAAGAGTTACTGGAAGTCGGGTCGACGTGTAACTGTTCTTGAAGTAAGCTTGATAGTGTTGATCAATCCGTTGCTAGATATCCGTAGTGCAGCCCGTGTTATAGGAGCCGTCGGAACATTGCAAGATGTAAACCCAGGCAGACACAGGGCTTGATTCACCGTCACCCTTCGACTACGCTCAGAGCGACGATAACGCTTAAGTTACAAGTACACTCAGGCTGGCGATAATGTTGGTCTCGTCTCCAACGCCTTCCTCACAATCGCCTCCACGCGTGTTCGTTCTTCGCCGATCAGAGGAAGCCTCGGGGGGCGGACGGTCTCCGTCCCTACGCCCACAAGTTGCTCGACGAGTTTGATGTTTTGCACGAACTTCGCAGAAACGTCGAGGTGAAGCAGTGGAATAAACCAACGATAGAGAACGCGTGCTTCGGTGAGCTTTCCCGCCTTCATCAGATGGTAAAGTTCAACCGTCTCTTTGGGGAACGCGCAGACAAGTCCTGCAAGCCAGCCATCCGCCCCGACTGCGAGACTTTCCATCGCGAGGTCGTCGACACCTGTGAAAATCTGATAGCGATCTCCAACAAGATTTCGAATATCCATAATTCTTCGGACGTTCTCGGATGATTCCTTTATTGCAACAAACTTTGGCTCATCGGCGAGTTCGGAGAACATCTCCGGCACAACATCGACTTTGTAGGCGACCGGATTGTTGTAAACCATGATCGGCTTATCGGTGCAGTTGGCGACTGCGCGAAGATGCCGGATCGTTTCGCGGCGGTCGGCAGGGTAAATCATTGCGGGAAGAAGCATGAAACCGTCGACGCCGTTCTTCGTGGATTCTTCGACAAACTTGCACGCCGCGCGCGTGCTGTTTTCCACGACGCCGCTCAGTAGCGGGTATTTTTTTTCCGCGACTCGAACCGCCGTCTTGATGACTTCCTGTTTTTCAACAGGGTCGAGCGTGGCGTTCTCGCCCAACGACCCGAGTACGACAATGCCGTGGACTCCATTTTGTGTTTGAAATTGATGGTGCCGCTCGATTGCGGGAAGGTCGAGCGAAAAGTCAGGCTTGAATTTGGTTGTAACGGCTGAAAATATTCCTGACCACTTCGGATTGGTAAACGTCATAGCATTCCTTGATTACTCTACTGTAAGATATCAGAAGTATCTCGTGAAATCCATCGCCCGCGCAGCGCTATTCCACTCGCTTCTTCCTATTCGACATCATGAACAGAGATCCAACCGCCGTCATCAAGCCGCCCCACCAAATGTCGGGATGGGTGTTCGAAAGAATTGTCTGCCTTGCATCAGGACTCGAGAGAAGGCGGAGACCTTCGCCGACAATAATCAACCCCATCATCATCAAGAGTATCCCCACGAAATACCAGATTGGTTTCATATGCTCACCAGAAGTAGAAATTCAAGAGAACGAGTACGACGCACGAAAGGATCGCATAGAATTCGGGTCTTCGAGTGAAGGGAATGGATTGTTTAGACAGATCTTTCGTTAACCCCCGGACGAGTCCGGCAAGTTCTTCCTTGGGTCTCTTCACAGTGAATAGACTTACACCGATCGTTACTCCGAAACATATCAGCCACGCCCACCAGGCGCGCCAGAAATTTGCTGCCATGTCGCTGCTGTTGTTCGAGAGCGTCAGAACGTCCGCATTCATCCAGTTGAACTTCACTGCAAGGAAGAGAACGAGCGAAGAAACCATGCCTGCCACGTTTCCCCAAAAAGCGCCCGTTGGAGTGATCCACCAGACAAACATCCCGAGCAGCATAGTCGCAAACAAAGGTGCGTTCACCCAGGAGAAGATTGCTTGCATGTAATCCATAATGCTCGGAAAGCTTTTGGCCCAGTAGGCAGTTCCGACGCTGAGCACAATCCCAACCACCGTTGTCACCCGCCCCATCCACAACAAATGCTCGTCAGTCGCCTTCCTATTGATGATCGAACGGTAGATGTCATACGTCCAAACAGTATTGAAGGCACTCACATTCCCGGCTTGCCCCGCCATGAATCCTGCAAGTAAGGCTGTAACGCCAAGACCGACAAGTCCGCTGGGATAGTATCGCGCGATGAGGAGCGGCAGCGTGGAATCATAATTTATTTGGCCGCCGTCTTGCAACAATGTAAATCCCGAATTGGCATCGTGCGCCAGCACGTACGCAACAAGTCCCGGCACGATGACGAGGAACGGAACGGCCATCTTGAAAAACGATGCGATAATCGGAGTCATCCGGGCAGCGCGTATGTCTTTCGCTGAGAACGCACGTTGCACAACGAGAAAATCCGTGGTCCAGTAGCCAAAGGAAAGCACAAACCCAAGCCCGAGCACAACTCCCGCCCACGTAATTTGCATGCCGTTTTGCGACGCATCGCCCGAGGTTGACCAGAGTGTGCCGAAAGCCGCGGGAACTTTTGCCAGCAGTTGATGCACGCCGCCGATTTCAACGATGCCAAGCATCGCCACGAGAAACAATCCCGCCCAGATTAGAAAGAATTGAATAATCTCAGTGAAAATTGCGGAGAGTAAGCCGCTCATCGACACATATGCTCCGACTGTCAACGCAGAGGCCCACATGCACACATCCCAGTTCCATCCGAGAAACGTGTGAAGAACGAGCGCCATAGCGTAGAGGTTGATTCCTGAAACGAGCAACGTCATCACTGCAAAAGCAATTCCGTTGAGAACCCGCGTTCGCTCGTCAAAACGAAGTTTCAAATATCCAGGCACCGAGTGAATCTTGCTACTATAATAGAATGGCATCATATACACACCCAAAAAAAGCATTGCGGGAATTGCGCCGATCCAGTAGAAGTGCGCAACGTACATCCCATACTTAAATGTATTGCCCGCCATGCCGAGGAGTTCCAACGCGCCAAGATTCGCAGAAAGAAACGCAAGCCCGGCCACCCACGCGCTGTTCTTTCTTCCGGCAATGAAAAAATCTTCCTGGCTTTTTGTAAAACGTTTGAGGTACCACCCGAGTGAGAGGATGAATCCAAAGTATACAACCACAATTAACCAGTCGGCCGTTGAAAGATGGAGAGAGGTCATAGAAATGTGAGGGGATGGAGATAAGGCAGACGCCACCGAAACGGCTTTATCTGCAACTGCTTCCTTGTTTCATTCCAACTAGTGATAGGCAATACACTACGACGTACGCCTTTTTTTGATAAATCTCAACACTATTCGGTTGCTTTTCAATCCAAGAGTGTCGATTGTCCACTGTTTTTCTTTCTTTGTATGGCATCCTTTATCTTTTGAACTTGTGACATGCATTATTGACATCCAAAAGTGAAATACGTATTATGAAATTGATTATTTGATTCATTTACTCATACATCTGACCGAAGAATCGGCCAGACAAAACTTTCAAGGCGATCAGAACAATCAATACGATCAATAAACGCATTACCATTGCGGGGGTGTTTGTCGTGCTACTATTTCTTTTCATTATCACTTCGTGGGTCCAAAACGCTCCACAGCTTCCGTTCCATAGCATCGTGGGCACAATGTCTTCTTCTGCGGCAACTCAGACCAAATGGAAGGGGCTTTCTTCCAATTGGAATGATCCGTCAAACTGGGATAACGGGGTTCCGAATTCAGGCTTGGATGCGGTGATTAGCGTTGGCTCCGCTACGGGAAACATCGACCCAATCGTTCCGCCTCCTACTGCAACTGATTCTTCATCGGTAAACAATTTGAATGTTCAATCGGGAGGCAATATGCGATTTGCCACCGGCGGCGGCTTACTCATCGTTTGGGGAAGCGAAAAACTTCAGAACGACGGCGCGATCTCACTGGGCAGCGGAATTATCATCTTCAAAAACAAGATCTCGTTTATGAACGGTGGCACGTTCGACGGTGGGAGTGGTACGCTTCAGTTTGAAGGTGTTGTTTGGGAAAACAAGACTGGTTCATCATTCTCTCCCGGAACGAGCACTGTTATCTTCAACGGCGACTCAAGTCAGATCATTAGTGGAAGCGTATCGTTCTACAACTTGCAAATCTACACAACTGGAACACTCTCTATTGATGGCTCCGTTCAGGTGCTGCATAATGCCACAGTCAGTTCGTCCTCGACCGTTGAGCTAACTAGTGGCGATTCGCTACTGGTCGAAGGAGTCTTTGACAACTGCGGAACTGTGAGTGGTGGAACCGTCATTGCGCCGACTTTGCTTCCAGTACAAATGCAAACGTTAAGCGTAAGCGGTTCTGCGCTATCCGCTTCGCTGCAGTGGCAAACGGCCACGGAAATTGAGAACTATGGATTCGCTATCGAGCGCAGAACTGTCGATAGGGTCGGATCATCGTGGAAAGAAATTGGGTTTGTCGCTGGATCCGGTACCAGCTCGTCTCCACACGCGTATTCATTTGACGATAACAATCTTTCGGCGGGACGTTACGCCTACCGAATCAAACAAATCGACCACGACGGAACATTTCAATACTACGGCAATGCAGAGGTAGTCGTAGGACTTGTCCCGAATGATCTTTCGCTCGGACAAAATTTCCCGAATCCCTTCAACCCCTCGACGGAGATTGTGTTTTCAATTCCTCGAGACGGTAATGCAACCGTTTCGGTGTACGATGTTGCGGGAAGAGAGATTAGTCGGATTTACGATGGGGCTGCAAGAGCGGGGCAATTGCTACGCGCAACATTCGACGGGTCGAAGTTTGCATCCGGCGTCTATTTTTCTGTCTTACGGTTTGACTCGAAAGTACTCAGTCGCAAGATGTTGATGATGAAATAGCGTCAATTCTTTTTTCATTTGAAGCTGAACGACGGGCGAAGCGATTCGCCCGTTTATTTTTTTGGGGTGATCTTCACCAGCACAACGCCGTGGTAGGGAACTTCAGCAGAGAATTCGTCGTTGTAAATACCTGCCTCTTTTTGCCTCCATAAATCTCGGACTGAGAATCTGCCCTTGAAGCCAACGTCGGACCCTCGCAGCACGATTTTCCTGGTCTTTTCTCCATCCCAGTTGAACGACCTCACGGGATCATCGTTTGATTCGCCCGTGTAAAACAATCCCACTGCCTTCGAGCCATCCTCTAGATCTTTCACCCAAACTTCCGCGCCCTCTTCGTGCCGCACACGCGCAGCCTGTTTGCCAAGTGCATCCTGATTGACTTCCAACACTTCATCGTTCGTCAACAGGTTCAACGTAAACTCGTCCAGACGGGCGAGATCGCAACCGAGCAACATCGGAGCAGAAAGAAGCGACCAGAGACTGATGTGCGTGTACTGTTCATCTGGCTTGAGGCGTGTGGGATGCAAGTCAGGCCCCCAGCCGACGAGACCGACAACAAGCATGTCAGGGTCATTCCAATGTCCAGGTCCACCGAACAGACTCCATCGCTCTTGAGAAAAACCGATTCTGCTCATGGTCGACCACGTATCGATGATGTCGCCAGTTGTGCGCCAGACGTTGGCGAGTTTTGCCCAATCCGAGCCGTGGTCAAATGGCGCCGAGTTGGAAAGAGAATACACAATGTCGCGCCCTGAAGCATCGAGCGCGTTCTTCATTCGCGAGACCGCCTCCACATTGTTCGGATTCCAGTCATACTTCAAATAATCCATCCCCCACTCGGCCCACTGCGTTGCGTCGGCTCGTTCAAACGAATATTTTCCGTGGCGCCATCCTCGGTCGTTCGCCATCGAGTCCTTCGTCCAGGCACCGTTTGCATTATCACTTGAACCGCCGGCGAAGAGGGCGTACGAAGTAATCCACGGCGTCGAATAGATGCCGATTTTCAAACCCAACTCGTGAATGTACTCCGCAAGACCTTTCATATCGGGAAATTTTTCGTTCGGCTGGATTGCGCTATGTGCGCCGCCCCGAACGCCTTGCCACGTGTCGTCGATGTTAATATAGGACCAGCCGTGATTGACCAGGTCGTGTTCAACCATTGCCTTCGCCGACGAACGTACTTTAGCATCATCCACTGCACCCGCCCAACAATTCCAACTGTTCCATCCCAATGGCGGTGTGAGCGCGATTGCGTCGCCGCAGAGGATTGTGAAATCCCTTTTCGTTTTTCCAAGCTCGTTCGTCGCACGAAGCGTAACTGCAAACTTTCCGCGCTGTTTCAACGCACCGGTGATTCGACCGATACGTCCGTCGAGCGCTAGTCCTTTAGGAAGATTCTTGGCCGAAAACTTCATCGGTCGCTTGCCCGTTGCGGGAATGGAATAAAGGAATGGATTTCCTGGTCTCACTCCAAAGATTTTTGGCCCATTCATTCGGGGCGAATCTGACGGTTTTGGTGTGAGGATGTAGGGCTCCGAGCTCCTACTTGCAACATCCATGCGCATCAATTCTTTCGACCGAATTTCTTTCATATCGATCTTTGCATCGCACCAATCGGCGTGGTCGTAATCGATATCATCTTTGCCGTTTGTGGCGAGAAGTGCAAGGAGGTTGATTCCGTGCAGGTCGATACTGAATGCTTTTGCCGAGTCGCTTCCGTGCATCACGCCGCTGGACCAAAGAATCCTCTTATCCCCCAGCACGATAAACTCAATCGAGCCTCGCTTCCCGACTTCATCATCCACACCGACAAATGCCGAGAACCAAACTCCCGCACCAGCCACATTGATCATCATCCTGCTCACCGAGTGCGTTCCCACCCCTCGCCCAAACGTTCGTCCGGCGATACGGAGCGGATTACCATCGACGCTCTTGTTTACGCGCACCGATCCCCAGCCGATATCCATTGTGGAAAGGTCAAGCTCGTGCAGGTAGAGGGTGTTGGTCTGCGATTGTGAGAGGGAGATGCACAACATCAGTAAAATAATTCTTTTCACGGAAATGTTCCTTTGTATTTCATTCGAGCGTCTTGAATCCGGTAACCGTCCCACCCGTAGCTTTCAACAAGTCCAGCACAACAAGGTCGTTCGTTCCCTTTCTTAACCACGGGGCTGGAATGTAAAGGCGGTGCTGCGGCCCGATCTCCCAATAGCGACCAAGATTATGCCCGTTGATCCACACAACGCCTTTTTTGAAATTTGAAAAATCAAGATAGGTATCTGCAACCTCCGAGAGACTGAACGATCCTTTGAAAAAAGTGATGGGGGAGAATCGCTTAGCTGGAATTACCGTTCGTCGCGTTGGAAGATTGTCACCGATTGGCAGAATAAATGTCTGCCAATTCATCAACGTCATTCCATTCAGCGTTACGCGGTCGGTGATGCCTTTGCGATCGATTATATACTGTCCGTAGTTCACGCGACCCATCGATTCGACGACGATGTCGAGCTGCGGAATTTGTTCGGCAGTCTTCGGGAGCTCGATCGTGTTTTTCTTTCCACGCAAGAGCGTGTCGACAAACTGCCCGTTGAGAAATACCAGTGCATAGTCGTGCACATCGTGAATCGTCAGCTTTCCGCTCTTGTGGCCAATGAGTTGCGTGCTGTAGAGGATTAAACCGTGATTCATCCCGTAGAATTCCATCGGCTTGGGTTGAGGCGAAGAACCCTGGGCTTGAAAAAAATCAGTCGCCGAAGCGAAGGGGTTAAGCGTGACTTCGGGAATCTCCATTGCGGGAATTGGGTTCGGAATTCGTGCGGTCTCACCGCTGTACCTCGCGATCAAATCTCGGAAGGCAAAGAATGGTGCTCGCGGCCTGCCTTGTTCATTGACGGGTGCGTCGTAATCATAGCTCGTCACGTGCGGCTCATAACTAGTATTGGGGCCGCCGCCGTTCGCTCCGGCCCACATCCCAAAATTTGTTCCGCCGTGCACCATATAGAGACTGAACGATTGCTTCCGTTCCAACAACCAATGCACGTTGCCGTAAACTTCTGCGCTTTCTGCCTTCGCCCATTTTTCTCCCCAGTGCGTTAGCCAACCGGGGTAGAGTTCGCTGCAGAACGCGGGGACTTCGGGATTGTAATTCCTCGCAAGCGCAAACGCCGCGGAGTCGGTTCCCGGGTCAAGCCCAACCGCCGCGCCGAGCAGTGTCCCCGCCTCGAGCATGTACGGCGTCGCACCGTCGGCCGTGAAGAATGGACCATCGACACCGTTATTTCTCCACGACTTCCGAAGTTCTTCCAGATAGGCTTTGTCGTTGCCGTAACTGCCGTACTCGTTTTCTATTTGGACCATCAAGATCGGTCCGCCATTGTGAACAAGAAATGGGCGGACGACGTTTGCAAGCGCGGAGATGTACCGCCGGACGGCCTTCATATACCGCTCATCCGTGCAACGGATTTTCAGGTCTGGATATTTGAGGAGATACGACGGGATGCCGCCGAAATCCCATTCGGCGCAAACATATGGACCTGGCCGGAGGTTCACCCACATTCCCTCTTGCTGGCACAAGCGAAAGAATTCGGCGATGTTGTGATTCCCCGAGGTGAAGTCGAATTTGCCCGGCGTGCGTTCGTGGTAATTCCAGAACACGTACACCGCGATGGTGTTCAATCCCATGGCTTTCGCCATTTGGATTCTATGCCGCCAGTACTCTCTTGGAATCCGCGCGGGATGCATTTCTCCCCCCCGAATCTGAAACGGCTTGCCGTCGAGGAGAAAATCATTCTTGCCCAACGAAAATGAATGCTTTAGTTGCGCAGGGAGATTTTCCAAGACAAGCATGGAAACCAACAACATGAAAACTGTCCGTCGATTTGGCAAGGAAAGGAGTTTCATTATCTACTTTTGAATTCTGACTTTTTACTTAGCTCAATAAGTGTCGTCCAAAGCAAACTCGTTCTTCCGGTACATCCATTTGCCGCGCGTGAAGTCGGGGAAATCCACCGTTTCGCCGCCAAGCTCGATGGAAGACTCGGAGAGCGGAGAGATTGCGCTCCAGGCAACCGCATCGTACACGTCGAGCGGGGTTCTGGTCTGTTGCTTGATCGACTCCACGAACGCGTGCAAGACAAAGAAATCCATTCCACCGTGGCCTGCTCCTTTTGTGTCGTTGGCGAATCGTTTCCACAGGGGATGGTCGTATTGCTCAAAGTATGACTTCGTTTCCTCCCACCGGTGTTCTTCCTTACTCACACCTTCCAGATAAATCGAGTGGTTGACGTCCATCCAGATTCCCTTTGTCCCCTGCACGCGGAAGCCGAGCGAATACGGCCGGGGCAGGCTCGTGTCGTGCTGTAGCAGAATTGTTTCTTCGTTTTGCGTTTTGATCATCGTCGTAACAATGTCGCCGAGTTTGAATTTCACTTTTGCGTTCGGGTGATTCTCGCCGCCATTTTTCACGATGTACTCGTGCAAGCCGCGTGACTTGCTCGCGTAAGAAACGAGCGAGACAAACCGGTTGCCGCGATTGATGTCGGCCAGAATTGCAACGGGGCCGATGCCGTGCGTCGGATAAAGGTCACCGTTGCGATGGACTGAATGATTCGTGCGCCACTGTGCTTCGGAAAATCCCTTGTCGCCAAACTCCACGCCGCCGCCGTAGGGCTGTTTGCCGTCGTTGAATTTCACAGCGCGCAGGTCGTGCTGGTATCCCGCCTGCAGGTGCACCATCTCGCCAAATAATCCTTGTCGCGTCATGTTGAGGATTGCCATCACGTCGCGGCGGTAGCAGACATTTTCCAGCATCATCATCGGCATACCGGTTCTTTCAGAGGTGTCAACCAAATCCCAGCATTCTTTCAGTGTCATACCTGCGATAACTTCGCAGCCAACGTATTTCCCCGCGTTCATCGCGTCGAGGCTCATCACAGAATGCCATTCCCACGGCGTAGCAATGATAACGCCGTCGATATTCTTCAGTTCGAGCAACTTGCGGTACTCGTATGGCCCTGCCACAAATATTTTTGGCATCGTCTTGCCGGATCTTTTCACCAACTCAAGCGCCGAATCCATCATTCGCTGCTGAATGTCGCACACGGCAATGACGTCAACATCGTCGCGTCGAAGCGCAAGCTCCAGGTGGTCTTGTCCCCGCAACCCGACTCCGATAAATCCAAGCCGCGCCTTCGCCTTCGTGTTCGGGAAGACTACGTTGGATGGGAGGACGCTCAACGCCGCCCCTGCAACTGCCGTGGTTTTGAGAAAGTCTCTGCGCGTGGTACTCATCTGAATCTCCGGGAGTATTATTGATTTTCAATTTTCAATTGCCAACTGCCAATTACCGAGTGCTGATTGAGAACGCGGGCTCATTCTAATTGCTTCTTCTTCATTTTTACTTTTTCATTTTTCGTTTTCAATTGTCTTCACTCTACAACAATCTCATCCACAAACAGCCACGCTTTGTCCCCTTTGGCAATGTGCCATTCGGGACAAACCCCGATGTTCTTTGCGCGCACACGCACGAATCGCGCTGCAGAACCCAGATTAGAGATGATTTCTCTGATGCTCGGTTCTTCATTCTGCGTGGCCACGGGAATGTTTTGCGTATCCATCACAACGAATTTTTTGCCGTCCTCCGAAATTGAAATCTCAACAGTTGAGGGAAAGAATATCCACGAGGCGGTGTTTTGCAAGAAGCCGATCCGCATTTTGTTCACCGGCACGATTTTCTCGAAGTCAATCGTCGCCTCCAGATCAAGTTGATGGAACCCAATCCAATTGCCGTCGTTGAATGATTTTGTTCCGCGCATACCATTCGTAAGCGCATAGATTCCGCCGCCGTCGTACCGTTCGCTGGCGTTTGCGAGCGCTACCGGTTTTAGCATCCCTTTGTGGAAGAAAACTTTCTGCTCAGAAACCTTACTCGCCATTGATCCATTGTTAAACGTCGCCGCCCGAACGGTCGAGGTTTTTTCTATGAGCAACGGCTGGTCATACGCTGGAGACTGCGCCGTCGGATCGGTTCCGTCGAGAGAAAAGCGAATGACGGAACCCGGCATCTCTGTCGTCATCGCGATCGAGATCCTCTTCGTCATTGTGTCAACGGCTGACTTCATCAGCGCGAGGTAGGCGCTTTGGGCAACATTGTAGTGGGCCACTTCATACCGTTTCATCTGCAGCCCGATACGTGCTCCGAAACTCTTCCAGTTGCGCAAATCCTTCGGCGACCAGACAACTTCTGCCATCGCCGCCATGCGCGGCAGCGTCATATATTGCGCGTGCTCGGGCGTAGGAATATACTCAGTCCAGACGTTTGCTTGTGCGCCGAGAATGTGCTTTGCCTCTTCCGACGTCAGTGAATCCGGCACGGGTTGGTATGAGTACACTTCACTCAGGGGTGTGTAACCACCGATCGCCAGCGGCTCCATTGCCTCTGGACCCTGATAATGGTCGAAGTAGCACCAATTCCCCGGCGTCATCACCGCGTCGTGTCCCGCGCGTGCAGCCGCTTTGCCCCCCTCTTCGCCGCGCCAACTCATAACAACTGCTTCCGGCGCGAGTCCACCTTCAAGGATTTCATCCCAGCCAACGAGTTTCCGTCCTTTCGACACAATGAATTTCTCGATTCGTCGCACAAAATAGCTTTGCAGTTCAGTCTCGTCCTTCAACCCTTCCGATTGGATGCGCGCCTGGCACTTTGGACATTTCCGCCAATTCATTTTGTCCGCTTCGTCGCCGCCGATGTGGATGAACTTCCCGGGAAAGAGTTCCATCACTTCAGTAAGAATGTCTTGGATCAAGAGAAACGTGCTGTCGTTGCCGGCGCAAAAAATATCCGTGATGGGCCAAACGCCACCGGGCGGAACTTTGAATGGACCGCCTGTGCACGAAAACTGTGGATAGGCGGCGAGCAGTGCGGTGGTATGTGCCGGCATTTCGATCTCCGGCACGATCGTGATGTTGCGCTCCGATGCGTAGCCAACGACCTCTTTGATTTCTTTCTGCGTGTAGAAGCCGCCATAGGTTGCTTGCTCGGAATCCGCTTGGGGCGTGCGGAAATTCCAGTGCTGGAATTCGTGGTCCACCCGCCATGCGCTGACCTGTGTCAACTTTGGATATTTTTTTATTTCAACGCGCCACCCCTGGTCGTCCGTTAAGTGCCAGTGGAATGTGTTGAATTTGTGCATCGCTAACATGTCGATATAGGTTTTGATGAAAGAGGTTGGAAAGAAATGGCGGCTGACGTCGAGATGCATGCCTCGCCAACTGAAGCGGGGCTTGTCCCACACAGAGCAGGCAGGAAGCGTCCACGAGACTTTCTGAACCGAATCGGCATAGATTTGTGGAGGCAGAAGCTGCAAGAACGATTGGACTGCGTAGAAGAAACCCGTCGTGTTGTTCGGTTCGAGTAGAACTTTGTTGGAATCTATTTCAATGGTGTAGCCTTCTGCACCGAGTTCTTCATCGCGCGTGAAATTCAGAAAGATGAAATCTCGTTTCGGCAGTTTAGTTGCGTTGGCCAGCGGTAATTTGAAACCCGTGGCTTTGCGAAGTTTTCCTGCAAGATACTCTGCCACAGGCTTTACATCCTTGTTGGCGAAATGGTACGCGATGACTGTCTTCGCACCGAGGAGGAATGACCCGCTCTTTCGCTCGAACTTCACCGGTTGGGGAATAATCACGCCGTTTGAATCCTGTGCAAAAATGCCGGCGAACAGAAATGGGAAGACCCAGAATCTTTTCATACTCACCTCCTGATAGATTCCTGCAACTCTTGCCGCACGCGTAGAATATCGTCGGGACTTGTCAGATCCGGCACGTGTTCGGCAAGCGGGATCGTGAAAACGCTCGATGGTTTTTCGCGAACGAGCATCCGTACTGCTTCCGGGAGCTCCTTTTCTTGACGAACGGCATGCAGCGGGGCCGCCTCGAGTTTCGGAAGAATATCGTCGTACTGAAATTTGAAGATGTTCATGCTCACACCAACACGACCGGAGAGTCCGGTCGCACTTTGGATTTCGTGCGCACTTGGCTTTTCGATAATGTCTTCGAGGAATCCCTCAGCGGACTTTTTTAGGACGGCAAAGGCGGATATTCGACTCTGGTCAAACTTCAACGCCGATCGATCGTAATCGATGAGTGCGTTCGGATGTTGATCGGTCGTCAGCAATTCCATCGCACGGACCGAATAGAGATTGTCGCTGTTGCAGACGATGAACGAGCGTCCGCGCCAGGCGGGCACAGCATAGAGAGCGTGCATCAATGCATCGGCCGTTCCGAACGGCTTGGCTCTACCTGCCGGAATTGGTTGCACGGCATACGCAATCTTGAGCAGGGGAAATTCTCGGTCGTTTGCCTGGGATTGGTAATACTCTCGAATCGAATTGTCACGTTCGCCCACAAGCAGCACCACGTTCCGGATACCAGCGGCCTGTGCATTACTCAAAAGATAATCCAAGAACGGGCGGTCTCCCACGCTAATCATCCCTTTACTTTTCGTTTGCGCCTCCTTCACCACCTCAGCGCTGACCGATGAAGTGACCGACTGAATATTTTTCATGCGGGATGAAATTCCGCCAGCCAGAATCACAATGTTCATGAGTAGATCCTACTTCCCAGGTTCCAAATTTCAAATCATAATTTCTAGTGTCTCACCTGACGATGGGGTTTGAGTTTTTCCTTCCACTCTCGACCCTTCTGCAACGGAGACAATGTACGTCGAACCACCTTCGCGTTCAATCGCTTCGGCAACTTGTTCTGCGTTCTTGGGAGCGTAAGCAAACATGCATCCGCCGCCGCCTGAGCCGTTGATCTTCGCACCAAGCGCGCCTGCGCTCAACGATGCGGAAATCATCCGGTTAATCTTTTCTCTCGAAATGTTTAGCGCGTCTCGTAAAATGGATTGATGCTCGTTCAGCATCGCACCAAATAGTTTCTCGTCGAACCGTGGTTGCTCCAACAATGAGAGCGCCGCGGATGTAATATCTCGATTACGAATGGTGCCCCGCAAGAGCAATCGCTGTTCGCTGCTGAGATTCACGAGATACCGTTCCAAATCTTGGATGCTAACAGTATGGAGTGAAAATTCGGGAAATTGTTCGTGCAATCGCTTCGCGCATTCGAGCACCCGATTCTTTACACGCGCCAGAATGCTTTTCGTGTCTTTGGGTTCACGGGAGTCGCCGAGCACAAATATGCCGAGCTTGGCTGTGATGGGTCTCGGTTGAACGCTTGGGTAAAATGGTAGATAGAGTACGCCGCCAAACGCGGTTGCGTATTGGTCCATCATCCCGCCCGGCTCTTTGAATTCCAACACTTCTGCTTCGTAGGTGAACCGCCCAAGTTCTTCCGGACTAAGTTCGCGCGGATGGTCCGCCATCCTTGCCAGAAAATTCATCCACGAAACATTTAGGGCAGAGGAGCTGGAGGTTCCGGAGTTAATGGGAATGTTCCCTCGAACCTCACAGGCAAACCCCGTCGTGAAAGAAAATCCGTGCCGCGTGAGAACGTTGATAGCGCTGCGAAAATAATCTCGTTCGAGTTCATACGGAAATGTTTGACGGATGGAGAATGAGGTTTGTGAATCGATATCAGGAAGTCGAATCGTAACACGATCATCGCTTCTGCGCTCCCCCTCGATTCCCACGCGGAGCGATATCGCCGCAGCAATAACTGGCAATCCTAAATAATCTTGATGCTCGCCGAACAAACAGACGCGGCCCGGAGTAGATACACCAAGATGCGTGGGCGGCTGGTGCGGAAGCACGAGGTAGAGGAGTTATTAGTCGGCGTACGCCCGCCAAAGACCGCCGGCAAAATAGAGGACCATCCCGCCGACGGCGAATGGAGAAGCGAATGGGGAAGCCGTGCTGCCGAGCAAAACACCCCCAAAAAACATCAGCAGTCCGAATCCCAGAAGACCCAGGCTGAGTTTTCCGCTTGCCGACCGAGGAAGAATATCGTACCGAGTGCCGCTTAGATCCTCTTCCGCACTGCTCGTCTTCGCGCTCCAGATCGCATCGATTGTGGCCGACTCATTGTGCTTCGTCAGCGCACTGACAACCGGCGTGACGAGCAATGTTACCCCCGCGCTGAGGAATGTCGTGAGATTGAAATCGAACCCCAATCCGAACATGCCCACGATGCCCGAGGCCGCGCCTGCCATATAACCCGTCAGCGCGCCCACGGCATTGGCCCGTCGCCAGAGCAAACCGTAGACAACTGCGATGATGAACAGCGGCATATCCATGATCGCCACAATGGTGAGGTATGCTTCCACAGCGCCGCCGAGTTTGGGAACGAGATGCGCAAACGCGATCATCACTACTCCGGTTAACGCAGTAACCCAGCGCGCCACGCGGAGGATTTCTCGATCCGTCGCTCGCCGGTTCACAACACTTTCGTAAAGGTCACTGGCAACGATTGTGGCTACGCCATTTAAGTTTGCTGAGATTGTCGATAGATGCGAAGAGATGAGTCCGCAGACAACAACGCCGAGGACGATATTGGGAAGCAAGTTCGCCAGCAATGTGGGGATCGCGCTATCCGCATTGGCCAGTCCGGGATAGAGCACGCGCGCGGCGAGACCAGGCAAATTCCAGAGCAACGCAAAGGGCGTCGTGACAATGCCGGCAAGCACCAAGCCCCGCGCAACCGTCTTTGTGTTTTCTGCAGCAAACGCGCGCTGCAACAATCCTTGGTCAACGCACGCCCACTCGATGCCGAGTAGAAAAATTGCAAGAATGAATTTCCAGTTGTAGCTGCCGCTTTGCGCAACAAGCGTGGTGGCTTGCTCGGGCAGTTGCTGCACGAGGGCCGGCCACCAGCCGACTTTTGCCATCGCCAACGGAAGCACAATCAGAGCGCCGAGAAGCATAAAAACAAATTGCATCACATCAGTAAACGCCACCGACCACATCCCGCCGAGCGTCGTGTAGGCGATTGCAACGAGCGAAAAAATTAGAATCCAGCCGGTAAATGAATCCCAACCGGTGAGCGGAATGGCTGCAATTGCCGCCGTGTACGAGATGACTCCGAGCCAAAACGTCAGCCGAACAATCCAGATAAGAGCCACGAACGTGCGAACACTCTTGGTGTACCGAAGTTCGAGAAATTCGGGAATCGTCTTGATCCGCAGTCGGCGGAAAATCGGCAAGACAAACAACCCGGAAAACACTAGCGCCATGTTCCCGGTCCAGGTTTGCCAGAGAATGCCGATCCCTTCGCGATAAACGATTCCCGCCTGGCCGACGAAACTGTACAAATTGACGTTGGTCGCTGTTAGGACGGCAGCAAGAATGAATGGAGTGAGTTTTCTTCCGGCAACGTAAAAATCGTCTGCACTCCCGACCCACTTGTAGAAGACTGACCCAACGTAGAACGTGAGACCGATGAACCCGAACACGATGAGATAATCAACAGCGTTCACGAGTCGGCCGATTTTTTGTTACGCTCGGCGAGGAGTTTTCGAAACTCTTTGAGCGGTACGATAATCCACACCACGAGGATGAGGAACCCGAGCAGCCATACGGACCATGTAAACCAATCAAATATCATTGGGCAGAATTTTCTTGGCGGGCAATATACCCGAAAATTGCGGTAACAAAAAAGCCCGCACGCCGCGGACTTCAGAAAGAATTCTCATACAAAAACCTCCTACAAGAAACTATAACTCAACCCAAACGCCATCGTCTGTTTCGTTTGCGTCCTTGTCGATACGTCTGGTTGATTGAGGAGAACGAAATTGATGTTCACGGAAATGTACTTGTTTACTTTCGCAGAGATGGTATTGTCGAACCGGAGTGTCACGCGGTCAAGCTGCTTCAGTGCGGCAAACATTTCAAGCTTGGATGTTAATGCGACGTTCTCCATCAACGTGTAGCCAAGTTCGGTGACCGATTCAAACCCCCCTTCGATCTTCACCTTTGATGAGTCCGTTCCGGTATACGTGTAGCGATTCGCAAAGTGATCGGCAATGGTCTCTCGCAAGGCGCCCCCCAACCGAGTTTTCAACTCCGGCATCGGTTGGTAGCCCACACCTGCTGTTTGCGTGAGATAGGCTGGGTCAAAGAAATTGGAAATGGCCGTCGCATTTCCCAATGCGTCGTACGTGTAGCCCGTTGCAAACTGCGTCTTGACCGAAGCTGAAACAAACGGATTTACATACGCGCCAACCTTGTATGTCAAGACTGTTTCCAGGTCAATCTTGTCATCCGTCTTTCGCGCGCTCTGCGATCCGATCTCTGCATTTCCAAAACCAAACTTGTAGGAGGTGATCCATTCCGTCTTTTCGCTATTGAATGTCGACTTCCCTTCCAAGAACAATGCCCACGCAAAAGCGTTCTCGCCCCCTTGCGCCCAATCTCTAAACGCGACCTGTGTAACGTTCACGCTGCCGATGAGCCCGTGTTTCCACGGAGAAGGAGCAACGGTACTCGAGTCTTGCGCTGTTAGCAAACAGGAGGTCAATAGCAGGATCGCAATCGTTTTCATTTCTTGTCTCCCGAGATTAGGCGATGAGCGAAGTACAATGTCCACACCGCTTGGCTGCGACTGGAATCGCCATTCGGCATTCGGGACATTCTTTGGTTGTTGCAACCGGCGCGGGTGTTTCGCTTCTCTTCATCAATTTGTTCATTCCCTGAATGATAGCGAACATGCAAAACGCCACAATCAGAAAATCGATCATTGAGTTGACGGATACGCCGTATCGGACGACGACTTCTTGCGATTGACCTGTTGCCTCTTTTAGCGTGAATCCCAGTTTGCTGAAATCCACTCCACCCACCAACAAACCGATAGGAGGCATCAGCACGTCGTTAACGACTGAACTGACAATTTTTCCAAACGAACTGCCGATAATCACCCCCACAGCCATGTCGACCACATTGCCTCTCATCGCAAAGTCGCGAAATTCCTTCAAGTATGACATTGGGTATTCCTTTTTTTGAGTGAGAGATCTAAAATGATTAGCCTTTGAAATTTCCTCCCGATTCTCCCCTTCAAAACCGGCTGCCAAAATATGGACAATCTTGTGAAAATTCCATATGGAGGCATTGTTTTTGCATCTTCAAGCAATTTCAGCAACATTTGATATGCGTTTCCGTTTGTTCTCCCAGTTTGCTACAGCTAATCCACCGTTTTCCATTTTTTCTGGAGGAGTTTCGGTATGAAGAAACTGATTGGACTCATCGTGTGCCTTTTTACATTCGGCGCCATCGCCTTCCCGCAGGAACGGATCGATAGCGCTGCCGTCGCTCGAATCAAAGAAGAAGGATTCAAGAATTCGCAGGTGATGGAAATTCTGAGCTACCTCACTGACGTGTGCGGTCCTCGGTTGACCTGGTCACCAGAATACAAACATGCCGCCGACTGGGCAAGCGGCAAATTCAAAGAATGGGGCCTTGCAAACGTGTCGTACGACTACTGGGAACCGCTCGGCAAAGGTTGGACGTTGAAGCAATTCTCGCTCGACCTCACAGCGCCCCTCACAGTTCCCCTTATCGCATATCCCAAAGCGTGGTCGCCAAGCGTGAAGGAGACTGAAGCGGATGTTGTGTATCTCGACGTAAAGAAAGTTGAGGACTTCGACACGTTCAAAGGAAAGCTCAAGGGGAAATTTGTTCTCATCAACGAGCAAAGAAAAATCGCTGCGCATTTCAAACCGGAAGCGAATCGTCTGGTCGACACGGTGCTGCTCGCGATGGCAAACGCAGATCTGCCGGGGGGCGGAAGGCGCGGCGGGAATCGATTCCCTCGCAACATCTCAATGGCAAATTTTGATTCGGTGTTGGCAATGTTCAAACAGTTTGATCCCAATGCAGATAGCGCCTCCGTCGCACGTTTCATTTATCAACGACAGATCCAACCACGCATTCTTAAGTTTGTTACGGATGAAGGAGCTCTTGCGGCGTTGAGCATTGGCGCAGGCGATGGCGGTACCATCTTCGTGCAGCAAGCATCAGTACCTCAGGATCCGAATGCGGGAGTACAGATTTTCGGCGGGGTGGGTGCCTACGATCCAAAGGCGCCAGTAATCATCCCTCAGGTTTCGCTCGCAGCCGAGCACTACAATCGACTGGTGCGGATGATTCAGAAGAACCAGAAAGTACGCTTGAACATGAATCTGAATGTGGCAATGACCAAAGCCGATTCGGGATTCAACATCATTGCAGAAATTCCGGGAACGGATTTGAAAGACGAGATCGTCATGATCGGCGCACACTTTGATTCGTGGCACGCCGGCACAGGAGCGACAGACAACGGAACCGGTTCATCGGTCACGATGGAAACGATGCGCATTCTGCAAAAGCTCGCCAGCGATGGCATGCGTCCACGCCGGACCATTCGCATCGGGCTTTGGGGTGGTGAGGAACAGGGATTACACGGGTCTGCGCAGTACGTCGGACAGTATCTCGGCAAAAGCAGCGCTGACCGATTATCGCAAATGATGGGAGGAGGGTCGGGCGATATTCAAAAGACTCCCGCACACGACAAGTTCTCAGTCTATTTCAACAACGACAACGGCGGCGGAAAAGTTCGCGGCGTCTTTCTTCAGGGCAACGAAGCTGCCCGACCAGTACTTCGGGCTTGGTTGAGTTCGCTCGCCGACCCAGCGGCGCAAACTCTTACGCTGCAAAATACCGGCGGTACGGACCATCTTTCCTTTGATGCCGTAGGACTTCCGGGATTCCAGTTCCTTGTAGATCCTATCGAGTACGACACGCGAACACATCACTCGAACATGGACGTCTACGACCGGATTCAAGAGGAAGATTTGAAGCAAGCGGCAGTCTTTATGGCGGCGTTCGCCTATCAGGCTGCGGTGCGTAACGAAATGTTCCCGCGCAAGCCGGCGCCCGCCCCGCGACAGCGAGCAACCGGTTCGAACTAAACCCGGCAACATCTTATTATTTTAAGAAAAGCCGTCCCGTTTCAGGGGACGGCTTCTTGTTTTGTACGGCAGCCGTGGGATTGGTTAGTTTGGGCGTTCCGCTGTTGCGATGGCGAGGAGCGAGAGCCCAAAGGGGACTGAAACCGCTCCAAGAAATTTTCGTTCTGATCGAAAAATTCTTTCGAGTGTGTTGTTCATTATCGGAGAGGGAATGTTCATGCCTTCGTCAACAGATGAAGGAACGAGTTTCGACCAGATTCGTTGAACAACCGCCAACGGAAAGAGCAACGTGTTGAAGTACGAAAGATATGTCACGTGCAAGCCGCTCGATTGGAGTGTGTGAAGAAGTTGATTCTTCGTGTAGCGACGCTTGTGGTGGTTCAGATCGTCGTGACGGCTCCAAAGCCATTGATAGGCAGGCACGGTAATTAAGATTACGCCACCCGGACTGAGCATCCCACTGGCCTGTCGGAGCACTTCGTGCTCATCCTCGATGTGCTCGATCACGTCGAGCATCGTGATTAACCGAAAGCGATGGTCGCGAAGTGGAAAATTCTCTAGTGTGCATTGGAATACATTTTTGAGTCCACGCTTCTTGCTGAACTCAGCCGCTAATGCTGAAGTATCTGTGCCGTAGACATTGTAGGTCGCTGCGAGGCTTTGCAGTATTGCACCTGTTCCGCACCCAACATCAAGCACCGCCGCACCTGGCGGAATACGTAGAAGTTCGCGCACCAAGTGTTCAACAATTTTTCTGCGCGCGACGAACCACCAGTGTTTTTCCTCAACCTCGTAGAATCTTGCATAGAGCGAAGCGTCCACAGTAAATTATATTCCCACTCTTTTTCGGACAACATAGAGCGGCCGGTGCTTTACCTCTTCGTAGATACGACGAATATATTCAGCCATCAGTCCGAGAGTGGAGATAATAATGCCGCTGAAGAATGTTATGATGACGATAGTGGAGGTCCAGCCCACAATCGTGATCGCGTTTGTCAGTTTCTCATACACCACCCACAAGCCCCCAAGAAAAGAGCAGAGCGATATGAAGAACCCAATATAGACCGCGCCGCGCAATGGAGCGGTGGAGAAGGAAAACAACCCATCGTACGCGAGGCCTATGAGCTTCGCAAACGTATATTTTGGATCACCTGCGAAGCGGCGGTCGCGTTCGTATTCAACACCGACTTGCTGAAACCCAGCCCAAGTTCTGAGACCTCGGACAAACCGATTTCGTTCGGGCAGGGTCTTCACAACGTCAACCACCCGCCTATCCATAAGGCAAAAATCTCCAGAATCTAACGGAATATCCAGATACGAAAGCTTTTTCAGCGCACGGTAGAAGAGGGCGTACGCTGTTCGCTTGAAGATATTCTCTTTGCGTTTGCGACGGATGGCATACACAACGTGGTTTCCCTCCCGCCACTTTGCGATAAATATCGGCAACACTTCGGGCGGATCTTGCAGATCACCGTCCATGAGAACGACCGCATCTCCGATCGCATGGTCTATGCCGGCTGAAATGGCCACTTGGTGTCCGAAATTCCTAGAAAACTGAAGCACTTTGAATCGACGGTCGCGCTGATGAATTTTCTGCAGCAACTCGAATGAGCGGTCGAGACTACCGTCATCGACGAACAGCACCTCGGTTTTTTCGTGAAGTGAATCGAGCACAGGACGAAGCCTATCAACTAAATGCTGAATCGTCGCTTCCTCATTGAAGATTGGAATGACAATCGAAATTGTTTCCTTGGCTAGTTTTTGTTTCATGATTGCTTAGCAGTGAGAGGGGTTGCGTGTGTTCGCCTCTTGATGATTGAATCAATCGCAGTGCTCGCAAGGAGAAAAACAAACGGCATTGCCGGATAGAAATATCGTGGCTCTGTATTCGTTATGACGTGCATTGCAACATAATAGATAATGATTGCCGGAACCGCCCAATACCTTCGCAGGTTTTTCTGTCTGAAGATAGCAACAATTGCAAGCGCAAGAAATAGCCATTGAAGAAGGATCAGTGCGAGCTGTGATGCGAAGGCTGCACGATTTGTCGCGGCGAAATCGCTCCACGTCGCCCCCGGATGATCGGCAAAAAACGTTTTGGGAGGTGGAATGAATTTGCCCATCACGATGCCGTCGGGTCTGAGCAAAACCCCGACTCGTTTGGCGATCATCGTCGAATAGAATCCGGGATGATTAAGAATTAACTCCATCGCCTGACGAAATCGGGCACGGTCGCGGTTTATACCGTTTGGATACGACCACGACCGATAGCCTTCACGTTCCGCCATCCGTCCGTCGCCATACACGGTGCCGAGTGTATCACCGAACTGACTGATTCCTTCCCAAAGACTAGTTCCATTTCCGATGCCGATCGGAATAACGCGCCCGTTCGTCGCTTGGTAATTTCTTGTAGTATGAAGACCGATAATCAGACCAAAACCTGCAACCAACACGGCGCTTTGTTTCCACATTGGTTTCAATCCCTGTGTTACAATCAGGCCGAGGGCAAGAAGGAGGGAGAGCAGTGAAATATCCGGACGCATCAACGTTCCGCACCCAAGCACCAGTCCTGCGAAAAATAATCGTCGGGCTGACTTCGCGATTTGATCTGCGTGGTGGAAAAAGAACATCGCGCAAAGAAGGAAGAAAGACATTACTGCATCCGCCAGAATCACCGTTTCAAGCCGGGCGCTGATGGGCCAAAGTGCATAACACCAAGCAGCAATGAGGCCGGTTCGTTGATTGAAAAGCCGACCACCAAGCGAAAACAGCAACAAGCAAGAGATGGCTCCGAGAACCGATTGAAACAGTTTCACAGAAAGAGCAGAGCGATTGAAGCTCAACGGAACGCAGATCAGTGAGGGATACCCCAGCGGGCGGTCGATCATTGGAACCACGGCATAAGTCGGAGGTTCCCACGTTCGAGAGGTATCAACAGCTACAACAGCTCCGCGCCCAGCCAAAATGTTTTGCGCGACTTCGAGGTGCCCGTCGGAGATCGCTCCATAGTAATCGACTTCTGAGTACGTGAAGGCAAATAGTATTCGAAATGTGAGTGCGGCTAATCCTATGACGATTGCCTGGTTTCGATGCTGAAGAGAGGGGAAGAACGTCATATCGATTCCGTACGAATCAGAACCTGCACGGAAAACGGAAGTTCAACACGCTCGCTCAGCGCCCAACGTTTGTTCCGGACACGCACGCCATAACTTGGAGAATACCTTGCTTCCTCAACGATCCACGTTCCTGCTGAAGCTTCGATTCGAAAACGCGCAGAAGCATTCTTCACAACGATTGTTTGAGGATCAAGCTGCTCAATCTGAGCGTCGGGATGAAAATGAAATCGAGACGAAACGGTGTGCGTGCCAGCTCCTTCCACGGTATCGAGGATGTGCAACGATGAGGCGCTTTTGTCAAGTTCCCAGCGGCGTCGGCATACAACGGGTTCATAGGCTTGATGTTCGGCTTCGAGAATGTCCTTGCCCTCGGTTGAAAGCCATTGAAGCACGCGCGGATGAGTCCGGTCATCCTTTACCGCCCATAAACCGTCAAACTCGGATAGCTCACCGCCATCTATCGCGAGCGTGTTGTGCGCGCGAACGCTTCTAAATTCCTGCCGCGCAACCTGGTCAAACGTGTACGCATACGTTCCCGAGTCAACAATGAGTGGAAATCCATCCATCCACAACTCAAAGCTGAGCGTGTCGTTGTGGCCGTGGCCTCCGCGGCCCCGCTGGCCGAGATCGCCACAATCGGCAAATATCTGCATACGATCGGAGCGCAGTATGTAGAAACCACCATCAACAAAGGCACGCGACGGTAGCGCTTTCGGTTCTTCCCGCAATTGCTGGAATCGCTCAAACCCCTCCGCACCATACATCCAGAGCGCATCCTGCCAGAACGATCCCGCCGCGTGTTTGAAGTCCGACCGATTGAACAGAATCGCTCCGACTGCTAACGCGTGTCGATGATCGTCGATGTTCGCATCAGATATTATTCTGAATAACCTGCCATCGTCCGCATCGCCGATATTCGGCGTTGACCCATCTGGCCGCGTATAGGAGAGAACAAACTCAAACATCCTTTGAAGCCTTGCTGAATATTCTTTCGAAAACGAAACCTTGTTGAGCGTGCAAAGAATCGTCGGAGTGTAGAACAATTCCAGCACGAGCCGGTGGTAACTGACGGATTTTTCATAATCCACGCCGTCGGGATAGACCTCATAGTCCATTTCTTCGTGCAAGGCGCGAACGCCCCAAGTGAGCCAGCGTTTTCCAAACGCGGTTTGCCGGAAGAAGACGCCAAGGAATACCATTCCGGTTGCGTTGGAAAGATAGTGATTGCCCTTGCGCCAAGCGTACTCGATATGGTGCTCGATAAACACGCCGTGCACATACATCGTTTTGAAAAACTTTAGCCAGAAGGCGGTGCTGCACGAGGGAGATTCGCAGAAGAAATAGTAACCCGCCATCCAATTGCACGCGCGGATAGAAGCTTCCATTGCGATTGCCCAATTCACTCCGCAACCTGGCGGATTATTTATTATCCAGTCTTCAATCAGTGATTGAAATTTTTCTGCATACTCTTCTCGTCCTGTCAACCAATAAGCCTTGCCGAGCCACCACACTTGATGGAATCGACTCAACTCCCACGGTACTTTCACGTCGCTGGGATGTTCGATGTCGATGATATCAATCTCGCTCGAAGGAATGACCGGCCATTCCTTTCCGCTCTTGAAATCGCGATGCCAATTGATTTGGCTGCCAAGAGACACTTTCCCCGATCCGAGCGTCTCGAATCTGTTCTCAAGCACATCCTCCGCCTCTGAAAGGATGTGTTCGTGTGGCTCGGTTGTCGTAAGCAGGTTGAGGAAGAAGTCTTTTCTGTTGCGGGGATGAAAGAAGAATCGATGACGCACCTGCGCGTGCATCGCTGCCACAAATGCCTCATCGGTTCCACTCCAATTGAACAGAAGCACGAATTCCGCATTCGTCAACAATTGCATCGAACGTCGAACCGATGCACGCCACACCCACGGCAAGATCAGGCGATGATTGACCGCCTTCCAGTAATGTGCCGGTTCTTTTAGTTCGAATGTTCGGAGGATCATTTCTTCCCGAGAGACTGAACTGCTTCGATCATGCGCGCGGCGTTTTGCTTCCACGAGTATTTGTTCACCGCGTCCTGGCGAGCCGCCCGACCTAGTCTTGTCGCCCGTTGTGGATCGGCAGCGAGCATCAAGATAAGTTCTGCAAGATGTTCAGGGTCGCGGTGGCGCATGTGCAGACCGTTCACCCCGTCGTGGATCACCTCCGCAATTTGTCCCACGGCACTGGCAATGATGGGTTTACCCATGCCCATATATTCGAAAAGCTTCGTTGGCGATCCGAAAAATGTCGATCCGTCAGCATTCTGCACGTGTGGCGAAAGCAGCACATCGCACGCAGCAAGGTATTCGGGAATCCGCTGATGCTCTACTGAACCGGCAAGTGTACAATATTGTTGAACACCATCCTCCCGCAAGATTCGTTCTACTTCGCCTCGAAGATTACCGTCGCCCACGATAAGAAAATGTACTTCCTGGCGAGCCGCAATTGTCGGCTTGACGGCGCGCGCTAGAACTTCCACCCCGTGCCAGGCGCCGAATGTACCCACAAAGCCGGCCACAAATTTTCCAGAAAGTCCATATTGATTTCGAATCGCTGACCCGTCGACGCCGGGCTCAAAGCGTTGTTCATCAACTCCGTTGGGGTTGACAAATATTTTCGATTCAGCGACATTCATCGCAAGCAGCTCTTCTTTCACTGCCTCTGAAATCACCCCGATCAATTTAGCACCGACGAGCTGTCTAAATTCTGCCTTGCGCAAGATATTTTCGAAGTACACTGTTCCCCAATTCTTTTTCACCCACACTTCCGACCCGTTAAACTCCAGCACGAGCGGAATGTTGGTTCGCTTCGCCACGACCGAACTTGCAAAGTTGAATTCACTGTGGCGATGATACATAAAGTCGGGTCGCTCTCTTTCGACGATTTCTTCAAGTATTCGTTGGACACGAAAATTGTAGGCTATTGAAGGGACTTCCGGCAGGTTTCGAAATATCGGTGAATAGGGAATTTGTATCTGCCGAACCTCTTGTCCCAGAGGCAATCGTCCACTTGAAACTACAACGCATTCGTGCCCCAATTGTATCAGGCCGTCAATAAATCCTTTGGTGTGTGAGAATGAACCGCCTACACTGAGGCTTCCGAAATTGTCGGTTCTGAGGAAGAGAACTTTCATAGATCGACTGGCTGCCTACTTTATGGCCTTGATGATCAGGTAGAAGCCAAGCCATCGTGCAAACAAGAGCTGGTTGATGGTGTTGATAAAGCTGGGCCACCTGCGGCGAATTGGGTCTCGAGTTGTAAGTGAGATATCGCGAACGCCGGAAAGCATACGGCGTACTTCAGCGCGCGTATACGCCTTGCCCAACGGATTCTCCGACCCGTCGTAAATACGAATCCAGTCGTCCGCTACCTCGTTCACGCGTCGATTGATAGACTTGAGAAACCGCCGGACAACTACACCTAAGAAAACATGAAGCGAGGCGCGGTGATAGAGCATCATCAGAATCTTCCCTCCGGGTTTCAATACTCGAAGCGCTTCGCGGATTGCTCTCGGCGTATCGGGAGTATGGTGAAGCACACCAAAGGAATAGACTACATCGAACGAATGATCTTCGAACGGTAGCTGCTCTGCATCTGCGACCTGCGCGTTCCCAAGAAGGTTGTAAAGTTTTAGTCGATCGCGGGTGAGCTCCACACTCTTTGGTGTGAGGTCGACGCCAGTTACAATTGCCCCACCCCGGGCGAATTGCAGCAAGTCCGTGCCGAGTCCGCAGCCAACTTCGAGGAGTCTCTCGCCCCGATGGCTCTCGAACTCCATTGTTTCGTGCATGAACGGCTGCGTAGCATACCGGAAACGTTCCACTTCATCAAAAAAGATTTTGCTTCCCCACTCAAGATGCGTGAACTGCGTGCCGCAGGGGTTGGCATTCCAAAAATCTCTGACCTCCTGTTTCAACATCTCGTCGCGTTGCTCGGCAATCATCGACTTTCCTCTTTGTGGCTATGCGGTTTGGGGAGCAAACGCAACCACGCCCAAAGCACCACGCACGCGCCAGCAAGAAGTTCAATCAAGAAGATAGGAACATCTAAGAAGAGAAATAAAATCCATCTAACGGATTGAGAATTCCCTTGTTCATCCACAAGTGTTCGGTGGCCTGATTTTCCAATCACCAAGTAGAATTTCAGAAAGAATGGATAGCGGAGCGTTGAAAGGTCTTTGCAGAGCACTATCGTTTCGTCGTAATTCTCGTTCCTTACTAATCGTCGCATCCGTCGGAGGTCGGCGAGCGCCCGTTCGTCGATGGCTTCGCGGACAACGTGCGCCGAGGACAGGCGTTTTGATAAATCAGCCGGCAGTGTCGCGCTGCCGAGAATGCACATCAGCACTCGGTCATTGTTCATCTTTCGGCTGTGCCCTTCTTGATCGGCAGATATCTTTGAAACACTTTGACAATGACCTCTCGCTCGTCTAGATCGAGGACGCGAACGACAACGAGCGACACGGGGAACAAGGCATAGACCAGTGCCTTCAATCCAATCCGGCCCCAAACATTTGCCTCCCAAACTCCAATCGCATAGTAGAGCACGACACAGCCTGTTACGATGCCGATGAGTTTGAGGAATGCAGTATACTCATATTGAAGCGGAAGATTCTTCTGAGCGACATAATACATAAGAACGAGCAACACACCGTTGGAGACACAGCTTGCAACCGCGGAACCGACCATCCCGATTCTCGGCACGGCATAAAAATTTAGCCCCAGACTCACAATGGCCCCGCAGAACACGACTACGGTTGCAAGACGCGTCTTTTCCACGATGTCGATCGCGATACTGACTGAGTAGTAGAGTCCGTAGAAAAGACTCGACAGCAGAATGAGTCCGACGACCTGGCTTGCATCCGCATAACTCGGGTTGGAAACAACGCGAATGATCTCGGGCGAGAAAAGAAAAATCCCCAGCGAGATATAGACAGCCAAAAGAAAAAAATACTTGATAATCTTCGCAAACGCCCACCGGAAGTTTTCTTGCTTTGCGATGGAAAGAGCGTAAGGGACGATTGCTGTGGAGAAAGGCGAGATCAGCAACGCCATCACTGCCGTTCCGATCTTATAACCCAGAGAATAGACCCCAACTTCGTGAGGCGACGTGTAGTGGTTCAGAAAGAATCTGTCTGAAAGATTTACCACGTAGAAAAAAATGTTGACGAGATAAATCGGATAAACAAACCGCAGCAACTTTGGCACATACCGCGAGGAAAAAGTGAACTTCAACTCCTGCACAAAACTCAGCGGCACAAGGATGGATAAGACCATGAAGACTAGCATATTTCCCAATACGATGCCGGAATAATTCAAATGGAGAACTGCGACAAGATAAATGTTTGTCGAAGCTAAGAGAACGATCTTAATGACTTGAAGAACTGCGAACCGGACTGATTTTTGCTCCGCGCGCAAGATGGAATAGAAGAGATTGCCAAAGGCAGCGAACAATCCGGTGAGTGACGCGAACGCTAGATTTGTGGAAAACGATTCAGTTCCAAAGAGAGATATTGAGAGCGCAGAGGAGAATGGCAGGGTCAACGCTCCCACAACCACAATTGCTGCTGCCTGCATTCCCACACACGTCATCAGTACAGTTTTTTTTTCCTCCTCATTCTCCGCCATCAAGAAGTAGCGGAATAACCCGGAACTGAGTCCGAACACTGCGGTGATCTCGACAAGCGTCTGGACAACCGCCAAAACTGCCAAGTATCCGTACTCTTCGGGAGAAAGGAATTTGGTGTACAGCGGAATGAGAAAAAAGGATACGATGCTGCTGGCGGCGCTCCCCAGACCGTAGATAATTGTTTCTTTTGAGACTGTTTTTACTTGCTGAATCAATTGGTGAACCGATGTTAAAGGAAGTTGATGGATTGGGTGATTTTGACGTCTGCCTACCGATGAAAGTGAAGATAGATTAGTCTGTACTCGCCAAGCGAGTATCCATCCAAACTCAGGTCAGTGGTGTACCGCGGTTTTCCGGATTTCAACGAGACGGTTCCGGAACTATTGTCGACAAGATGATCGATGAGCTTCCACCTCGCGAAGATTGTTTGGATCAATTCAGTATCGAACACGAATGTGTTTTGAAAATTCACACACCTCTTGCCATAGGCCAGGCTCAGCATCAACTGTGATTTACGTTTCATGACTCTATCCAACTCACTGACAAACCGAGGAAGTGTTTCGGTGCTTACTTCCTCGCCGTATCTTCCCAACCCTGCAAGGTTCAGACTGCACGCAGAAGTAAACACGTCAAATGTTGAGTCGCCAAACGGAAGTGCATTCCTGATGTCGTGCAACTGATAGTGGACATTGGAGAGTCTATCCCCGCAGTCTTGAAGAACAAGCGCCGTAACGTCGTGGCGCAAGGCGGTCACCGCATTAGATAGCTTGAGGTTTCCCACATCCAGAATTTTTTTTCCACTCTTCATTGTTTCCAGCTTGGCTGCAAGCCAGTAGCAATACGAATCGTAATGGTCAAAGAATTCTACCGGGTCTTCACGGAAGACCCCCACATTCAGCACAGGCATACCGACGAACCAAGGTTGCTGGTGAAGCGTGACCCGAAAGCGATTCAGGGCTGGCCGGAGGGCGAACCGGCTGAGGAATCTTCGGAGCGCACGGAATGCTTTAGCGATACCCATGAGACCAGACGCTATCGTCTATTTCTTCGTAAGAACCAACATCAGGTTCGCGTAAAATAATTCTCTGTCGGAACCAAATTTCCAAAAGATGTTGTCCAGAGTAACGCAGAGCCAACGAGGAATTCCAAGCTTGTGGTACGCAAGCAGTGGACGCACTCGTGTCGTGTCTTCAAAATATGCATTGAGCGCTTCAATTTTCGCTGCCATCTCCAGCAGCATTGCTTTTGTATAGTAGTGTCGGTGGGTTGGATCAACGTAGGGCCGGTAGGTTACTCGAGAATCGGGAAGGGACAGTTCATCTTCCTTCGGTACGGAAAGGATCACATTGCGGGAAGCTATTCTTACCATCTCCTTGAGCGCCTGAATATCATCCTCAATGTGTTCAAGCACGTTCCAAGCGATAACACTTTCGAATTGTCCGTCTCGAAATTTTGAAAGCCGTGTACCCGTATGGAACTTCAATGTTGCATAGCCCTTCTTGGCCGCCTTGATGAACTCCACATTTGAATCAATCCCTTCTGCGTGAATCCCTCGGTCGATAAGAAATGCTACAAGCTCGCCGGTGTTGCAGCCGATATCAAGAGCCGACGCCCCACAGAATCGAAGAATTTGACTGCTCTTCCAATCATTCAGCACGCCGTCGAACTTGAAAGGCTCAGCCGGCATCGTGGATCCCCTTTCGAAGGACGTGGCAAACTCGCTCCACATACGAAAGCGGCATGTCGTGATAAGTGGGAAGGCTGATACCTCGCTCGGAAACTGAGATCGACACCGGGCACTCCGACGGAGCATACTGGCGATAGATATTCATTCGATGCATGGGAGAGAACATTGGGCGCGTTTCGATGTGTTCACGCGTCATGGTTTCGATCAAGCGATCGCGGTACGGTATCAGCAGTGTATACAACCAGGTCACGGGACGGATCATGGAGCGTTTCGGATGAAGCTTCACTCCCGGAATGTTGCTTAGTTCGGCCTCGTACCAGGTCTGCAACTGGTCACGGATTTGGAGTAGCGAGTCAATCTCCTCAAGCTGTGCAACGCCCAACGCTGCTTGCGGGTTCGTCATTCGATAATTGAATCCCACAACGTCGTGCTGGTAGCGGTTTTGCTTGTTCATCCCGTGGTCGCGGTAGACCAGCATCCGTTCATACAAGTCGGGGTCATTCATCGTACACATTCCGCCTTCACCGGTGGTGATGATTTTGTTCCCATAGAAGCTGAACGTGCCCACATCGCCAAAGCTACCTACCTTCTTCTTGTTGAACTCCGCCCCGTGGGCCTCGGCAGCATCCTCTATTACGCGAAGTCCATGGTCGCGGGCAATCTTCATCACTTCATCCATGTTGCACGGGTAACCGTAGAGATGGACAGGGATGATGGCTTTTGTTTTTTTTGTGATCGCCCTGAGAATGTTTTTAGGAGCAATATTCCACGTGTCCGGATCAATATCCACTATCACGGGAGTCGCGTGCGCGTGAAGCACAGCGTTAATCGTCGCGGCGAATGTAAGGTCGGGAACGATGACTTCATCTCCCTCCTTGATGCCAAGACAAATGAGTGCCAAGTGCAAGGCGACACTGCCGTTCGAAACGGCCACAGCGTGTTTCGTTCCCACGAAGTCGGCAAACATCTGTTCAAAATCCTGGATGAAGTGTCCGCGTGAACTTACCCAGTTGCTATCGAGGCATTCTGCAATATAGAACTGAGCCTTCTTGCCCAGATAAGGTTGAATCAGTGGTATTGTTTGGACAAGGTCCATTGGGGTGCTCATAGATCGTTTAAGAGGTTAAGGATAATCTGACTCGATTTATTGCGATCGAAAATTGCTTCAGCCCGTTTCCTGCCTTCCGTGCCAAATTGTTTTGCTTTATCCAGGTTGCTGATGAGGATTGCAAGCTTCTTAGCAAGCTCCTCAGTATCATCCGTTTTGAAAACGAATCCCGTCGTTCCATCAATCACGGCCTCCGGAATGCCGCCAGCATCCGAGGCGATGACCGGCAACTCCGCCGCCATCGCTTCTTTCATCGAAAGACCCATGCACGGCAGACGTGTGTTTGCCGTATTGACGTACACCGAGGCTTCGTCATACATTCCGGGGAGCGCAGCGTATGAAACATCGTGCTGCAATACGACATCGGCCGAAAGGCCTGACTCTGCGATCAGCGTTTTGAGTTGTTCAAGATATCCGTGATCCCTGCCGACGATTGTTGCCCGAAGTGCGTTTGATTTCTTCACCTGCGCTATCGCGCGGATGAAGCACTCCAACCCCATTCGCTGATTGATGTGCCCAACGAATAAAACCATCGGAACAGAAGTGTTAACGACATAAGGCGTTCTCCGCCGGAAATGCTGGAGGTCAACGCCATAAGGTACTACACGGACGCCGGCGAACGGCAATCCGAGTTTTTCAACCCCCCTGCCGCAATAGTTGCTCGATGCCATTACAAGCGATGCGCCTGCGACAATTTCGCGATACAGCGCTCCGTGTTTTTGAATGTTGATCGTATCGGCTTGCAGTTCGCCGAAAACCGTTAATGCGTACGGTAAATTAGGACGAAAATATCTTTTCACCACAAACGGATAAAACCCACCCGGAAACGTGTGATACGTGGAGATTGCAGTGATCTTGAATTCATCGATCGCTCGAATGATTTCCGCGATGGTTAAGATGGAAGTGATCGGGAAAAACCATCCGTACTCTTTCTCCGCGGCAAAGCGCACGGCGAGCAAACAAACGCGTAAGACGCTGACGATATTTCGAAGGATAAAGACAATGTTTCGGGGATTTGCGAGAGCCTTCGCTCGCCCCTGCGGTGAGCGAAGGAAGACTCTCTCTCCGCTTCGGGCGATACCCCGTTTTGTTGTGTCGAAGATATGAATATCCCGTTGCTGAATCTTATACACTTCCGCCAGATCGGAGAGATGAGAAGCAATCCCTCCGAAGGGGGGCGGGTAAGCACCAACGAAGAGGATTCTATTCTCTATTGATTGATTTTGCTCAGTCATCGCGAGTAGTATTCTCCGCCCCCTGTCACGACTTTCCCTCAATCCAATGTCGATGCCACATCGTCAGGTTCAACAGATTCCAAAGATTCTGCCCCGCCAGGCGCTTGTGTATCTTGTTTTGTTGAATGATATCCTTGATTGCCTCCGAACGGAATACTCCGGTTCGGACAAGCTCTGAACCCATCAATGTATGCTCGACGAAAGCAGACCAATCGCTCCGAAGCCACTCGTCAATCGGTGCGGCGAATCCTTGCTTCTTCCGGCCGATGATGTTTTGAGGAATGATTCCTTCTACAGCTTTCTTCAGCAAGTATTTTGGTTCGCCGTATCTAAGTTTCAACGACCGAGGAATGCGCATTGAATACTCGACGATTCGATGGTCGAGAAACGGCACGCGAGCTTCGACTGAAGCTGCCATGCTCATCTTATCGACCCGCATCAAAAGCAATTCAGGAAGCCGGTGTTTGAACTCAAGATACGCCATCTCTTTCAAATAATCGCCGTTGGAGTTTCTGCTCCGGTATTGTTCGTGCCATCCGCGAACGTACGGGGATGAGGAGGGCTGCGGTTCAGAAAACAAGTGGGCTTTGTGCGATTCGGTGAAATTCACGGCTCCGCCCCAGTAGAGTTCTTCGCCTTGCGTTGCGCGCCGAAGATAATCCGCCGCCATGGTGTTCCCCGCCATCCGCAACAGCGAAGTGCCGACCGTGGAGATGCCCCCACGCAATCCACCGGGAAGGGCCTGAAATGTTTTCCACACCCCGTCGTGGAATTGCAGCTCGCGCTTCATCCACGAGTAACCGGCAAACTGTTCGTCGCTTCCCTCGCCCACTTGCACAACGATAGTTCCGTTATCCCGCGCAAGCTTGGATACAAAATAGAGCGGGATGCAGACCGGGTCGGCGATGGGTTCATCCTGATGGTGCACGAGCGCCGGTAAAAAATCAAACGCCGCCTTTGCGTCGATGATCACTTCGTGATGATTTGTTTTGAACTCGTTCGATACTTGCCGCGCATACCCGAGCTCGTTGAACTGCTCCAGCCCGCGGAATCCGACGGAGAAAGTATCCACCGGACGGTCCATCAATTCTGCCATCAGGGCGACATTCGTTGTCGAATCGATCCCGCCGCTCAGGAATACACCAAACGGAACATCGCTCATCATGCGGTCTTTGACCGATTGCCTGAGCATTGTACGAATCGTCGCGACGCACGATTCTTCATCCATCGAAAACGTTGGGTCGAAGAATTGGGATTGCGAAACCGGAGTTCCGTCAAGGTCGATGGTCGCTTGCGGACCGATAGGCACGGGGTCCCAATACTGATGCTTCCTTGCGTCTCCGTCGGCCTCAACCACCATCATTGTCCCCGCTTCAAGCTTGTAAATGTTCTTGAATAATGTCATCGGAGCCGGTGGAACCAGGAACGTAAGGTAGTGCGAAAGAGCCTCGTGATTCAATTCGCGATGCACATCCGGATGCACCAACAACGCTTTGATTTCAGAAGCAAACACGAGACTCCCGCCGGTAAACGAATAGTAAATCGGTTTGACCCCGATCCGGTCGCGCACCAGCACGAGCCGCTGTTTCGTTTCATCCCAAATCGCTAGGGCAAACATTCCCAACAGTTTGTGGACGAATTCGAGTCCGTATTCCTGATAGGCGTACAACACTGTCTCAGTGTCCGAGCGGGAGTTGTATCGATAGCCGAGTCGTTCGAGTTCTTTTCGAACGACGAGATGATTGTAAATCTCACCGTTCAACATGATCGTGAATTTTCCATCCGCTGTCCGCATCGGCTGATGTCCAGCTGGCGAAAGGTCGACAATCGAGAGGCGGCGGAATCCGAATCCGCAGTTTCTTTTGGGTGAAATGAATTGCCCCTCGTCATCCGGTCCACGATGCGCAATCGCGTCGGACATCCGCTTCAACAGCGACTCATCGATTGAGGAGTTCGTGTTGCTGTAGTTCAGTATGCCGGAAATGCCGCACATGCAGTCAATGAAAAAGTAAAAAAGAAAAATGTAAAAACATTATCGTTCTTTGATACCTGCCACAATGAACTTTTGTTCTTCTTCAGTCAAATACGGATGCATCGGAATGCTGAATATGTTTTTTGCAATTCGTTCGGAAATCGGAAAGTCGCCAACCCTGTAGCCGAGGTTGGAAAACGCTGTCTGCAAATGAAGCGGAATCGGGTAGTAGATCGCTGTCGGGATTTTCTTTTCTGCCAGCAGCTTCAGCGTCGCATCACGCTCATCCGTCACGACCGAATACTGGGCCCAAGCGCTCGTTCGGTATGGAGCGATAAGCGGCGTTCTCACCGTATCGTTCAACAAAGCGTGGTAACGCTGCGCCACTTCTTCGCGTAACCGCAACTCATCATCGAAAATCTCCAGCTTTGCCAAGAGTATTGCCGCCTGCAACGTATCCAGGCGACCGTTCAGGCCGATGCGCGCGTTCTCGTACTTATCAATCCCCTGACCGTGTACGCGGATGGATTTCAATTTTTCTGACAGCGCATCGTTGTCCGTGAAAATCGCACCGCCGTCGCCGTAGCAGCCAAGAGGTTTTGCAGGAAAGAAAGATGTCGTCGCAATCTCCCCAAAGCTTCCAGCCCGTTTCCCAACGTAGGATGCGCCAAACGATTGGGCCGCGTCCTCGAGCACGAATAGGCCGTGTTGTTGTGCAATTACTTGAATCTCACGGTAGCCTGCAGGCTGCCCGAATAAATCCACTGGAATGATTCCCCGCAATCGGAGGTTGGGTTTTTCTTTTTTTGCATTGACGATAGCAGATTCGAGTTTGTTCGAGTCGATGTTGAATGTCTTTTCATCGACATCGACAAAGATTGTCGTGGCACCTACTAACGCCACGGCTTCCGCCGTTGCCATGAACGTGAACGGAACCGTAAACACCGCATCGCCCGGACCAACGCCGAGAGCCATGAGCGACATCACGAGCGCATCGGTTCCGTTGGCGCACGAAATGCAATGCTTCACCCCAACGTACGCCGCAAGTCGTTCTTCGAGCTCGGCGATTTCCGGACCCATGATGTATCGTCCGCTATCGAGAACTTTTTTTACACGCGCATCAAGGGAGGTGCGAATGCGTTGTTGCTGCCGTTTTAGATCAATAAAGTCAAGTTGCATATTGCTATTATGCGACTTTCGTCGTCTTCCTTTTTCTCCACCAGTCAAACCCTGCAAAGCCTGCGGCGCCCAGAATCAGCACATTCGCAGCAAGGCTGATGTTCTTGCCGAGGGCAAATCCTGTTGGTTCAAATCGCATTTCCAGCCGGTGCTCTCCCTTTGGCACCACAACGCCGCGAAAGAGATAATTGAGCCGATGAATGGGGATTTCCTTTCCGTCGAGCCACGCTTTCCATCCGGAGGGATAGTACGCCTCGCTCAGAAAGAGCAGATTGTTTCCGCTTGCTTTCAGGCGTAGTTCAAGGTTTTGAATTCCGAAGCGAACAAGTTCGGCGTTGGCTGTTGAATCCGGCGCGTCGATCTTCCCACCCAAATCCTTTTCCGCAAATGCCATCTGGTATACATTGAAAGACATCGACTTGATTTTTTCCAACGTCTCCACACCGCTTGCAACTTGATAGGCATCCACAAAAAAGGCACGCGGCAAAGCATACTTGTATTGGTAGATGGAATACTGCGCCCCTCGCAACAACAGCGAGAGGAGTCCGCTCGAATCGGGCGTGTTGCTGAGAATGTACTTCACGTTCATCAACTGCCACACGAGCGGGTTTGTGGTCCCTGCGACATCAATCATATCCTGGTACGCGCGGAGCTTTGCGCCTTGATACCCGTATGCACTTTGAATACGAAAGTAGGCGAGCGTGTTGTCGTACTGCAATTGGTTGTTCGTGAATTGGAGGACGCGATAGGTTGAACTATCTTGCTGCAGTGCCCGCACGTAGTCGGGCGCGGTAAACAATTGCTGTTGCTCTGATGCAGGCTGCGGTTTGTTCGGTTCGAGGGCAACACGCCACAAGTCCGCAACCGTCGCGGTACAGAGTACTGCGGCAAAGAGTGTCGTGCCGATGACTCGCTTGCGATAAAAGTGCAACGCTCCAAGCGCCACAGTGAGAAGAAACAATCCCGCGCGCACATCGCTCACAACGGACTCGGAGACGAACCGGTAGACTTCATTCAGCACTTCAGGTTGATTGGTTCGTACCGAGCGTGCAATGTTCGGAGCGATTTCTCGGTAGGGTTGAAACGTGCTGTAGAGCGAAAGGACAGCATCCTTGAGCAGGAGCGTAACAACAAAAGCACCGGCAAGCCCGATCAGGGCGTACTTCCACCGTCGTTCACTTTTTGGTTCAAGATTTTTCCCCCGGTCTTCAATGAACCCCGCCACTGCATACCCTGCCAGCATCGGCACGAAGAGTTGCACCAACACAAGGATCATCGAGGGAATGCGAAACTTGTTGAATCCTGGGAAGTATTTGAACATCGGGTCGAAGAGCAACGAAAACTCTTTTCCAAACGCGATGACCAGCGCAACAAGTGACATTGCGCCAAGGAATTGGACAAACGGGTCTCTCCGAAACCGTACAAACCCCACAACCGCCAACACGAGAATTATCACTCCCATATACTGCGGCCCATCGGTGAATGTCATTGGTCCAAAATAGAAATTGATATGCACGGGGCGATTCTGCGTGAGGATACCGTTGTATTCTCTCCCGCCGAACCCATACCAATTCGGCACAACCCACGTCATCATCTCGCCCGGACTGAAAGACCATTGCGTTGCATAGTCGTAATCCAACCCGGCCGATTGCGTTTTCGAATCAGGTTGCTGCGTATCGGTGTGGATGGGCGCAGAACCGCGTATCGAGTATGGGTTGTATTCGAACACGGAAAGGTATCTGTCGGAATCCATCGCCAATCCGATCACCGAAGCCGCCGCGAGCGTAAGGCCCGCCCGAAGAATGCCTTTGTAATCTTCCTTCTTGATGATGCTTCGCAAGAGAATGAATATCAAATAGATACCGATCGCGAAGAACATATAGAAGGCCATCTGAACGTGCGTGGCAAGGAGCGCCAAGTGGACGAGCAATGAGAGCAAGAGCGCAAGACGCCAGTCGAATTTTCCCCTAAGCCGTTCGAGCACTAAGAGTATCCAAGGAAATGTCTGAATCGTCGCAATCTTCGTTGTATGGCCGGACATGATCCAGATGATAATATACATCGAGTAGATCGCACCAACAGAACCGATCACGGCAGAAAGTTTGGAACGGGTTTTCGAGTACAGCAGAACATACATTCCTGTGGCGAATACGATGTAGTAGATCAAGACGGCTGCATCGCCCGTATTTCCGAGAAGAAAGTATGCGACATCTTTGCCAGCAGAATACACCTGCGCCGACAAATCGAACCAGCGATTGCCAGTAAACGTTAAGCTGGCATATCCCGGCATCCCGCAAAAGATGTACGGATTCCAAAGCGCAAAAATTCCCTGTGCCCCAGCATCCTTGAGGACTGTATCCCACGCGTGCGAGGCGATGCTATCGGAAGAGAGGAACGTCTTCCCTCCGTATAACACCGGCCAAAAGAAAATCAAGAGCGAGAGAATGATGGCACCAACGGCCGCATAGTGTTGGAATCGCTCGGGAATAACCGGCTGCTCAGGACGGAGGGATTTTTGGTTTACGCGGGATTGTTCTTTACTCATAGATGTTGCTGCCGGAGTTGATAAAGGTAGTCGAGGAGTTCCGCAAGACGGCGCGTTACTTCCCGTCGCTCGTATTTCTTAGTCGCCGTCTCATTCGGCTTGTACGCGGATTTATTGTAGAGAAAATTGTCATAACATTCCAAAACCATCCGCTTGATTGCGGGAATATCCTGGTTGCCCGCAACGGAGCCGGTGTGGGTCTCTCGGAGAATTTCTGCGACCGCACCCTCCGCCGCAAGGGCAAGAATCGGCCGACCGGCGCCGATGTACTCGAACACTTTCCCCGGAACGATTTCGGAACTCTCTTTCGATTCGTCAACGATCAAGAGCAGCGCGTCGGCATCAAGCAGCGCACGAATACTTTCGCCGTGTGGAATGTAGGTTTTCACTTCCACTGCTTCTTGATGCGGAAATGCTGCAATCATCTCCTGCACTTCTGACCCAAAGCGCCCGTAGAATTTCAGGACGAACTTTTGGGGGTCGAGCCGACCTTCTACAATGAGTTCTCCCACCGCCTGCAAAAACGATTTGGGATTTCTTCGCCCGTACATCGAACCGGTGTAGGTCACGGTGAAGCGGCTATTCCGTTTTCTTGGTGCATCAATATAATCGTCCCTGTCGTATCCGTTCGGCAAATGAACGGCCTTGAATTTTCCCTCTTCAGGATACTTTGCTTGAAAATCCTGGACGATGCCGCGCCAAGCGCCTTCGACCAAGTTCGCGCTTTTGTACACCGAGCGTTCGAGAAATCGGTCAATTGCTTTGGGAAATATCCAACGGTCGGGCGATGAAATAAACCCAATCCACGGGTCGCGAAACCCTGCGATCCACGGCAGGCGCGTCCGCCGTGCGAGTTCGCGCGCCACCACCGCAGCCGTGTAGGGGGGCGAGGAAGAATAGATTGCATCGACCTTCTCTTGCTTGATGATCTCTAAACCTGCCGGGACGGCATACGGAAACCAGCCGATCCGTGCGTCAGGAATGAAAAATGTCTCGCGGATAAGACCCGCAATCCGCTCTAAGAGCGATCGCGGAGCGCCTGAGAGAGTAATGTTTTCTACGTCAACAGGGACACCGGCGCGCTTTCGTGTTAGCTTGCGATATAGTCGGTACGGCTCAAAGATTTTCGTCCGATGGACTTTTGTTCCCGGGGGAATTTCATTGAGCAACGATTCGTCGCGCGCGGGATAATCGGCATCTGCCACCGTGAGAACAATAGGCTCCCAGCCAAACTGCGGAAGATATTTGACAAACTTCAAGACCCGTTGAACGCCCGGCCCGCCGGAGGGTGGAAAGTAGTATGTGACGATGAGGACCTTTTTCAATTGCGCTGTAGGACAAGTTTCTAACTTGTCCTACTTATTTTTTTCTGGCGACGACATTCAATCCCGTCCCCGTCGAATTCTCTGAGTGATAATCCATCCACATCATCGGCAGAAAAATCGGCAACGCGATGGCATAGTAGAATGGAAGAATCAAGAAGAACAGCTTGCTCGCATTCAAGAGCAGCATCGGATACTTCAGCGCAATCCGCCAGTATCGGTCGCCCCACGGCCCGTACGTGTAACGAATCGTCTCGACCGTGAACCCGGCCCCGGACAGTTTCGATCTTATTTCCCCCGCACCGTAGCCATTGCGGGCGTGTTCTTCCACAAAACTGGGATCGGCGGAGGATTTTGCATCCGAGCCGCCCAAATTCGACGGAGTGTTGATGAACAACGTTCCGCCAGGCTTCAGGGCACGAAAAAAATTCCTAAAGACAAGCACGTCATCCGAAATATGTTCCATCACATCAACTGAGAGAATGAAGTCGAATTGCTCGCGATGTTGGATGGCAGTAAGGTCCTCGACTGCAAACTCGCATCGTGTGAGTCCGCGCGATGCAAAGAAGTTTCGGCAGTCGTCGATTTGGTCGCTCTTCACGTCGATGGCGTAGATGGAGGCGTTGGGAAAATGTTTCGCGATGAAATACGAATACTGTCCGAATCCACTCCCCGCATCGTACACGCGCAAGGTGTTGCTCGACCCGCCAAGCTGCTTCCGCAGTTCGCGTTTGACGTACCACTCCCGCAAGAAGATCAGGCCTAAACATTTATAGAACAGGAGTCGCGTCCACGGAATTTTTCGGACAACGTTTCCGATGACATCTTTGACCGGGTCGTATTTCATCGTCCCACGGAAGGCAACGAATCGACAGCGCGGCGGACTCGTTCGAATACAAAAGAGGAGGAAAGGGAATTCATGCAATGAGGTTGAAAATCGCATCTCGGCTTGTAACAGCAGAGGCAATCAAGGTCGGCGTGAACCTTATCGATTTGGCTTTCATACGAATCGATTTCCGCAATCGAAGTCGGGCCGAAATAGGCGACGATTTTTTTCTTCAGTGCGGTCGCAACGTGTAGCGCAAGCGTATCACCCGTGAGGAACACATCGCTTAACGATACGAGTGCAAAGAACTGGCGGAGTGAATTGTTCGCACCCGTGTCAATAATACGTGCAGGGTTGATGGAAGCAAGCTTTGCATTCCGGTCTACTTCGTATGGACCTCCGTACAGCAAAACAGTCCAGTCAGTTTCTGCCACGACGGTTCGGAGAAGAGCCTCGAACCCTTCCATTGTCCATTGCTTGTACTGCCACCGCGGACTCGCCCCCGTGTTGATGCCCAGCTTGACCGATCCCGTCAATAAATTCTTTCCCCTTGCGAAAGAGGCTGCAAATTCTTTTTCTCGTTGAGAAAGGTTGAGGATAATTTCCTTTTTTGTGCCGGCGAGCCCGCAGATTTCGAGCATCAATTCCTGATACGTGCGCGTGTTTTTTTTCTTGCGTTGGTCGAACGCTCCCATCTCCATCCAGACTTCGGCCTCAGGGTTGAACGCAAACACATTCCCTTTCTGGTCGAGACCGTAGCCGAGTTTTTGCTTTCCCTTGACGTGGGAAGCGAGCACGGCACTCTCCGAAGCTGTATCCAGATTGATGACGACGTCGAACTCTTGCACAGCACATCGCAAAATTGCTTCCGTGGACTCGTACGCAAGTACTTGGTCCACGAGTGTATTATTCTCAAACACATCCAACGCTGAACGGCGTGTAATCCAGGTGATTTCCGAGCTTGGATAGCGCTCGCGTAAACCGTGCAGAATTGCGGTCGTCCGCAGCACATCGCCCACTGCGTCAAGTTTGACGATAAGGATACTTGTCTTCACCGGGTCATAGAAATTACAGTCATCGCACATCACTCCGTCGCGTTTGTTGTGCGAGCAGGGTCGGTCTCCGGGAAAATGTCTGCAGTCGGGTTTGAGAATCATGAGCTATTCGCGGTTGTTCGATTGCCGATTGTCGCTTGCCGATTGAAGATCGCGAGAAATCTCTTCAAACACTTCCCGAATTTTTACGAAACTGTTCTGCTCTGCTTTCTTTCCGACTGCAGCCGAGAATTCTGTTTCTCGTTCCTCTCGGAAGTATTTCACAATCGCCAGCGCCAGAGCGGTACTATCGTGAGGTGGCACGACATAGCCTGTCGCACCGTCATCGATCAATTCCGCAAGACCGCCGACGTTCGTTGCAATCACGGGCTTGGCAAATCCGAATGCAATGCTCAGGATGCCGCTCTGCGTTGCTTCGTTGTACGGAAGCACCACAACATTTGCAGCCGAATAGTATCGGTGGACTTCTTCATTCGGCACGTATTCGGCAACGATGGTTACCGCATCGCTCAGTCCCAAGCGGGCAATTGCGTCGCGGTATGGTTTGGGGTCGTCGTAGAATTCGCCAACAACCAGCAAGTGCGCATTGGGAATCTCTTTTCGCACAATAGGCATTGCCTCAATCAAGTTCATCAATCCCTTGTACTGGCGCACGTAACCGAAAAAGAGCACAACCTTTTTCCCCGACAATCCGAGTTTCGCTTGTGCCTCGGCTTGCGTGAGCTGTTGAGGAGCCGCGTAGCAATCGTAGACGGGAAGCGTCGACCGAAAGACTTTTATCGACGGGAACAATTGATTGACCTGTTTCTCAACGACCTGCGACAAAACGAGAAATCTATCTGCAACGCTCAGCGCGAACTTTGTCAACCAGAAATCAATCCAGCGGCCCTCGTGCGAGACGACGTTTTCTGCAACGATGACAACGGGCTTTCCGGTCTTCGATTTGAACTCTGCAGCAATCGTTCGAACAACGAAAGCAAAGAATGGATTCCACCACGTGAACACAAGCAAGTCGGGTCGTAACTCTGACGCTCGCCTTCCTGCCTTCACCCAGGTAAACGGGTTGAGGCTATCGATTGTGCGTTCAGCCGGATGCGACTTGAGCGCAACCGTGCTCACGTCGTTTTGACGAACGCCGGGAAAAAGAAACTGCGGATAGAGTCGAGAGAAAGAAATGACGTGCACATCGTTCGTGCGGGCGAGCGCTTCGTAGAGGTGGGCAATAAAGAGCGCGTTGCCTCCTCGCAGCGGATAGGCCGGACCAATCAATACGATCTTCAAGGGTTCACCGCTTCGGACAGATTTAGCCGGTAGATGAACGAAGGAGCCGCCTCGCCTTCTTGATGAATCAATTCAAAGATCTTAGGATATTTTTGCGCCACCGGCTGGACATAACGACGGAGTGTTGCCGACCATTGGAAGTTGTCATAGAGCAGGTGTGTCATGTTCCAGCGCCGCCAATTGGCAACAATCGTGTCGGGGTCGGTTGATTCCACCTGATACACGCCGTGCGCAAGAAAATCGCCGGCGTAGACCTGAAGCATCTCCGGCTTGCGACAGATAATTCCGACAGAGTCTTTCTGCAAATTTGCCCGCACCCATTTGCAGGCATTCAAATAGTTTACCCAATCCGCGGAGTAGCCGTAGAATTCATTCCCGCGAAGATTTTCTTTCAGCACAGGGATATTTCTGCTCATCTCGTTGGAAAGATAGACACCATTGGAAATGAGCGTGAGAACAATTGCCACCACTGTCCATCGTTTGGTAGTTTCATCGTGGCGGGAATTTTTTCTGAAGAGCCAAGCTGTCACCGATTGCACTCCCAGGAGGAACAGGATTGCCACAAACGGCACGAGCGGGACCATCATTCGCGGCGTCGCGTACACGGTGTGCAACAGAAAGAATATTGCCGTCAAGTACACGGCAACGTAGAGACTCAAACCGCGCAAACCGCTTGCGCGTTCCCGCACCGTACGAACCATCCCTGCGATGACCACGCAGGTAACTAAAAGCGCCAACAGCGCCATCCCGTTGGGAAGAACCCGCCCGTCGGCTTGCGCAAGTTCATCCGAATACGGCAATCCCAGGGAGCGAGGAATCATGTATTGGGCGTGGACGAGAAAGTTATTCCACATCCGCTCTGCAAACCCGCCTAGCGTTTCGTTGCCTTGCGTGGGATTATACGGATTTGCCAGGAATAAAATTGACGCCTGTTGCATGCTCTGCGCGCCGCTCGCCCGTTCGGCAATTTTCAGCGGAAGATAGAGCAACGCACTTAACGCAACAGCTGTGGCAGCGATCTTCCATTCTCGTTTCAGCAGCCAGACGATTCCCATTGCCACGAGAAGCGTGAACCCGATTACGCGGACGTAAAATGCCAGCATCCCAAAGACAACAGCAAGCGCGACATTCCTCCAGCGATGACTTTCGGATTCTTCAGACTTCAAGAAAAAATGGATCGCCCAGAGCTGCACAAGCAAGTACAACATTTCGCTGTAGGTGTGGTGGGCATATTCGAGCGCGAGCCCGTTGATGGCCAACAATGCCATAGCGGCAAAGAGGACTAATCTTTTCAACCTTCCTCTGAAGATGAAATAGAACGAAGACACTGCGCCGACAAAAAAGAGAAGCGACGAGAACTTCAATACAACAACGCTTGCCTTGTCGATGAGGACGAAGAGTGAAAGAACAATCGGGTACCCGGGAACGCGGAAGCCCAGCGGTATCGCACCCTTGAAAACCATGTTTCTGGCTTGCAGCACATACGCCGCGTCATCGCCACCGGTGCTAAGTTTGGTGTCGAACAAAACTAATGCGAATGCCGCGCTCAAGATAAGGATTCCAATCGCAAGGCGGCGTTCGTGTTTGCCCAGCCACGTTTCAAGAATGTCCGCTAATGAGCGCGACGACTTCATCTGCGTTTTGTCTTTTTGCTTGCTCATTGCTTTTCAACCACAATCGTTTGAAACATTGAAAATACCCGACTCAAGGGCGAGAGCACAAACTCCAATCCGCTCCACAATCCGAACGTCCACGCGGGCGTGAGGCTCCGCATCGAAACACCGCCGCTCAGCAGATAGCGCAAGGGAGTGTGCCGCGTGATCGAAAGAACCTTCAGTCGAGGAAACCATTCTTGAAATAATTTTCGGTCCCGCACAAACACGATCCACGGAAGCGCGCCGTTCGCCCCGGATAGTGGACCGGTTGCGGCGAATGTCCACCCTGCGCTCGGGTCGAATGGTTCGTGGTGAAAATGTTGATAGATAAATCTTCCCCAGACCGAATTCGCCGGCTCGATTAACACGATTCTTCCGCCTCGGAGAAGGCAGCGGTCTGCCTCGCGCAGAAAGGATTCAACGTTTGGGATATGATGGAAGACGTCAACACCGAGAATTGCCGCAACGCTGCCGTCGTCGAAGGGAAGTTTTTCGGCGGAGATCACCCGGTCGACAGTCGGGAGCGCCAAAACATCCGTCGTAATAACTTCTGGCACAACCTCTTTGAGAAAGCCCGCGCCCGAACCGATTTCAATTTTTTGTCCGGCGGGAAGATCGGCAGCCAGCTGTTTCATTGAATAATACCACTCGCAGTACAAGGCGTGCAAGAAAGGCTTCCGACGGATGATGGAACCGTGTAGCGTGGTCGTCTCCGGCGCGTTCAAATCGTGCGGCCAATGCTTCAACTCTGGCAGGGCAAGCAACGAACGGATTGCATTCATCGGTCAGCTGATGAATTTCATTTTGCGCATCGCAAAGAAGGTCATCCGAAGCAACAACAGGCCGTGTCGGAAGCGGGAGATGTTTGTACTCCCGTAGGTCCGTTCTTTGTACCGAATCGGAAGCTCAAGGATTTTGAGGTTGAGTTTCGCCGCCCCGAAGATTAAGTCGAAGTCGCCGAACGGGTCGAATTCGCCAAAGTACGAACGGTTGCGGGCAATCCGCTCGTAATCCGCCTTGAATAAGACTTTCGTTCCACAGAGTGTGTCCTTGAATCGTTGGCCGAGCAGCCAGGTGAACGCGATACTGAAAAACTTATTGCCGAGCAGATTCAGGAACCGCATCGCCTCATCTTCCATCGGATAGACGAGTCGGCTTCCGTTGATAAACTCTCCACGGTTGGAAGCAATCGCGTCGTAGAATTTCGGCAGTTCTTCCGGCGGAACGGTCAGGTCGGCGTCGAGGATCATCAACACCTCTCCTCTGGCCATCGCAAAGCCCTTCCGGACTGCATCCCCTTTGCCAGCTCCCTCTTGCGCTGCGACTTTGATGTCGTGTGTTCGGCGATATTTTTTTGCCACGCGCCGGATTTCTTCCAACGTTCCGTCGGTAGAATTTCCTTCCACAAAAACAATCTCCACGGACTTGCCGAACTTCGGCACTCGCTGAACAACGGATTCGATATTCCCCTTCTCGTTTCTTGCAGGAACGATCAACGAAACCGAATATTGTGTGTGGGCTTGAATTGCTTTCGGTCGCGCCACGACATACCGGGCCACGCAGAGTGTGCGCAGCATTGGCAGCGGTGCCAGGAACGTGTTCACAAGCCATGAGATGACCGGAATATTCTTCGGAATGAGCATCCGTTGGCCGGTGCGAATCACTTCGAAATCGGCCAGCTCTAGCAAATTGAAGAGGTCGGCGGTGTTGATCCAATTCTGTTTCGGCTGAGGAATCTTCAGCCGCATCCATTCCGCCAGCACCAGGACGGGCTCCCACAGAAAATTATAATACGTCACGATCAGGCGTGAGCGGGGCGTCATCACGCGATGTGCGTTCCGGAAGGTCTGTTGGATATCCTCGACGTGCCCGATGAGGTCGGAAGCGAGAACATAATCGAAATGCTTGTTCAGCCGGAATGACTGCACATCGGCGTTCAAGAAGGTAAGCTGAGGATACTGCTGCCTCGCGACCGCCGCCATCCCGCTGCTGGAATCCACTCCGACCCCTGTGGATGGATGGACGGCGTTGAGCAAATCGCCCGTGGCACAGCCCAACTCCAGCACACTTCGGTTCGGCTCGACGAGAAACTGCATAAGGCGTTCGAGCGAGCGATGGTAGTACCGGTTACGGCGCTTCCACGCATTCCACTGAGGTGCGAGGCGTTCGAAATGTTCGGCGGAAGGGGTTTGTTCGTTCAAGGAATACTGCCGGCGATGTTCAACCTGGGAAAATATCGCCAAAGGTTAGGCGAATTCCAATCTGCGCGCAGGTTCTATTCGAGAACGTCGCGAACGGAATAGGCTTGGTCGCTACGGTCCTGGCGAGTGATCATTTCGCCAAGGAGCCCAAGAGAAACGAATTGAATGCCGACAATAATAAAGAGGACTCCGACGATAAAGAGTGGTCGGTTACTCAGCGACGTGCGGCCCATCAGCCATTCAAACGAAAGATATCCATCGATGGCAGTACCCAAGAGGATGGAAAAGAATCCCCATACGCCGAACAGATGCAGCGGACGACGGATATAGCGCGTGGTGAACAAAACGGTAAGCAGGTCAAGAAAGCCGCGAAAGAATCTGCTGATGCCAAACTTCGTGTGCCCGTACTTGCGAGGGTGATGCTGGACAATTTTTTCCGTGACGCGGTAACCCTCCCAGTGCGCGAGGGCTGGAATGTAGCGGTGCATCTCGCCGTAGACCTTTACCTGTTTCACTACTTCGTTCCGGTATGCTTTCAATCCACAGTTGAAGTCGTGGATTGGGATGCCGGTCATCCAGCCGGTTACGAAGTTGAACAAGCGGCTCGGAATAGTTTTGCTGATGGGGTCGTGTCGGGTTTTCTTCCACCCACTGACGAGGTCGAACGAATCGCCCATTGCTTCGATGAGGCCTGGAATTTCCGCGGGGTCGTCTTGCAGATCGGCGTCCATCGTCACGACAAATTCGCCTCGGGCAATGCGAAAGCCTTCCGACAGAGCAGCAGATTTGCCAAAATTCCGTCTGAACCGAACGACTTTGACTTCTTTGCGCTGCTTGTGGAGTTCTTTGAGTACGCGAAATGAATTATCCGTGCTGCCGTCGTCGATGAAGATGACCTCGAAGGTCTTTTTCATCGCAGCCATCGTGGAGGAAATTGTCGAAAACAATTCGCCAAGAGACTCTTCTTCGTCCTTCAGCGGTACTACCACAGTAACGAACGGAGTTTTCGCAGATTGCTTTGCCATAACGGGTGGCAAAGTACTCGAAATTGCGGGGGGATGCAAGGTAGGGTATACTATCCAAGTGCTGGATAGAAGGTCAACGTTACAGCAATTTGAGAATTCTCTCCTCGACCACACGACTTTTCTTTATTGCGTCTCGAATTCTTTGGATCAGCGTTGGATTTGTGATAGGTTGAAGTTTTTTGAAGGCCGGTTTTGTAGCGTATGATGCTTCGGGCATCATTTGAACAATATTGCAATCGATGGCGCACCGCTGAGAAAAACTCATTGAATCCAAAGGTTCAACAATGACGAGTGTCTCCGGTTCAATGGTGTCGAACTTGATTTTCTCTTTTCTCTGACACTGCCGGCGCGCTTTTTCGATTTGTGTTGTCGTGTATGTGACCACGATAAGATTATCCGCGGTTTTGAATACTACGATGTGATAGTGTGCGTTCGAGCCGGAGAGACCGGGGTTAATAGCAAGGAATACGTCCCCAGTTTCCAGCATCACGCAAAGGCGAGCGTGCGTTCCTGCATCTCAGCAAGGATGTCTTCTTGCTCTTCGTTGGAAAGCGGCTGAAACGGGTCTTGGAAGGAGAGTCTTAGGAACTCTTCGTGATTGGTGTCCGCGTTCTTGAGAAAGTCCGCATAGTCCATCTCTTCTCTGCCGCGGGAATTTGCCAAGAAGCGGTCACGATACTTGTCCCATTCGGGATATGCGTGGGTGAGGTTTGCAAGGTCAAACTCGTTCTTCTCGCCAAAAATTGCAAACCGATCAACTGAAAATTTCATTGCTTCAACGTCAGATTTTGAGAAGCACGTAAGGTCGATGTCTCTGGACCTTAATTCGACATCGTGTTCCGACTGAAAGTGGATAACATCGGGATAGTAGCGCTCTGTCTCAATGATATCTCGTAGGTTTGAAGGGATTGGTCCAAGCTTCAGTGCATAGTATTCATCTGCTGAGACTGGCCGCGCATAATTCCTGACGTGGTAACGATCGGCAAAGAATGCGAGTTTCAACAAGGCCATTTGGTTATACTTGCCGCCCACTAACTCCAGCAAGTATTCCAACATCGCAAGACCTTTGTTAGGATCGTAGGGAAAGCGGATTCTGAAAGATTCGATCATAAATTCATCGGGGAGGCATTAGTAATATGCTAAGATTGAAATTGAGGCGCAAGGTAGCTCGGAGTGAATTTTCGCTAATCCGTCAACCTGATGTCTATTTGTCGACTCTTTCGAATCCTCGGATAATAACAAACGATGCCGATTTCAAGAATCGACAGAAGGTTGTCGATGGGTGTGATATTATTAAGCTCTTTGACATCGCTTTGTTTCATAATAATCTGATCTCACCACCTTCACGCCCGCCCTTTCCCAAACTCTTCCTCGCCTTTACCGGTTATTGAATTTCGTTCTCTCCTTCAGCACCCTGAACAATCTTTTGCACTATCAAATCAATGTAGCTACCCGGCCCAGACTTGTTTCCATCCTTGGGAATCTCGAATACGTTCTTCCGCCCAGCGTAATCCTGAATTTTCAATTCATGCTTTGGATCGTCCTCCCGGCTCCATCGATGCACGCCGGCTCCTTCGAATCCTTCGCCAGGTTGAAGTATAAAGGAGCTCAGAATCAAATTGGGATCTCCGATTTTGGTTTCGATTTCTTCTTTAATGCTCTTATGCATCATGATCTTCGTACTCTTCCAACCGTTTTGTTCGTTTCGCAGGCCGTGCGGATCGATGAAACTCAAGTATTGTTTGCTACCGGATTTCTCTTTGAGCCAAAGCATGAAATCAGGATAGAATCCTCCGGCCATAAAATAAAACCCAAATCCGTGTCCTCTGCTCAGATTGCGCAGTAAATAGAAATCGTAACCCGGATACCGGCCTGATTGTCCCTTTACAAAACTGCGCAGGTGTTCTACGAAAACTCTTTCACCATCGTTCAAGCCGGGTGGGATAATGCGTTCAAGTGTTTGCTTGCCGTTTAGTTCAAAATATTTTTGTCTCGTTTCTTCCTGCAAAAGAGGCTGATAAACGTGAGCATCAACCCAGGTGTTAAGGAGAAATTGATTCTCTTTCAGATTGCCGGGATAAGCCGCGCCCGCCGCTGCTAACTCTTCAATCTTGCCAAGCAGTGCCCGAATCCCCTGTAGTTCATCTCCGGTCGGGTCCGTTGTGATGACTTCTAATTGCCACCGCATTCCCGCAAGATTGCTGTTCTTTTCCGTCAACACTGCAAGTCTCAGTTGCTTACTCTCATAATCTCGCAATGACCGTCGATAGAACGTATCAACGTAGCGTTTGAATATTTCCAAAATGAGCTTGCGAATGCGTTCGATATCTTCTATCGAGCCGATCACTACCTTCTGATCTGAGATGATTTGATAATCAATCGAGTCAAATAACTCTCTGAGAGTATTGTGGTTGATGTGCAGATTGAAGTATTGACGGTCTCGCTTGTACGTCATCAACCTGAGATATGCTTCCTCCCAATTGACAACCACGAGTTCCTCTTCGGTAAACCTAAATGATGTTGTATCGACATCCGTTATCAATTCTTCTCTTCCGGCTAATGCTAGAAATTTTCTCGGCGCAATATCGAGTCGAATATGGATGGATTTCTCAAACCTCAATTCAAACACCTCGGTGGTGTCGAACGGCAACATCCCTGGATTCCGTTCGAGCGTGAAGAGTTTGAGTTGGTTCAAATCGTCTCGAACTTTAATATCGAGGAGGATTTGTTTCTTAACTGTCTTGATTCCTTCCCGTTCTAAGTCCTCCTTGAACCGCTTCATATAATCCGCCCGTAAGCCGAACACGTTGAGTGTCTCGACAATCTCCATTCCTTTTGGTGCTTCGCCGGTGTTTGCGGAACGTTTGAGCGAATTGCTCTTACCCATCAAGCGCACACCGCGACCAAAAAGCTGAATGATCTGTGAACCTCGTGATCGCCCAAAGTTAATAAGCCCAATGGATGAACCGCGGTAGTTATTCCATCCTTCGATAAATTTTCGCGCTCCGATGAGAATGTTGACCGGATTCTTCTGCGCGTCCGAGAGAGAATGAAAAAGCGATGGAGTAATAACGTCTCGCTTGAATTCGTATTCTCCCTCTAACGGTGTCTTGAACGATGACGTATCGCCGATGTAAATCAACGCAAAATAGTGATCGGCATTCTTCACCTTCACGGCTATTTCGCCCTCTGCATTCCTGAGCGTGTAGAGCTCAATAACGTCCGGAGAAGCGGAGTGAAACAGCGCTCTTGAGCAGAGTTGATACACAGCTTCCGCATCCGGCAATTCCTTGAACAAATACTCAAATCGAGGTCGATAATCCTCCTTGAACAACGCTAATCGTTTGTTTTGGATCAGGTCGTCAATCCAGCCGATGTACTGATCACGCCTGCGAAAAAAATCATTGAAGAAATCCAGCACTTTTTTTACGTCGCTAATGACCTCCTTATTCTCGTCCGCCACTGTCCCTTTCGCTTTGGGCTCAACGGATGTTCCGACAAAAATGAGAAGAGGGTTTTCAATCCTGTACGGTTCAATCTCATTGCGCCTCGATTCATAGTAGAGTTTCTGCTGGAGAAACAACAAAAGATTTTGGAGCAAGTATCGTTTCTCCCGTGCTCCCGTAACGTCGTCCGAGAGATTATGGATCCAATAATCTTTTCCATAACCGTCGCGATAAAAATTGCCATACGAGTAATCGAAGATGATACACTTCGCGTACTCTTCCTGCAGAGCTTCATCGTTCATCTGACCGAACGTGGCGCTGTATTCAAACGCAAAACCGTCGTGGCTCAACGTATCCCTTACATTGCGCCATTGGCTGTCTTCTTTGCTATCTCCCTTGTGCCCTTCATCGACAAAGATTGCGTTGTTCTGTTCAAACTCAGCGAGCGGTATTGTTACACCTTCGCCTGTTGAGAATTCGCGAATCTTATGGATGTCGATGACTTTCACAAGCCCGCTTTCCTTGTCTTCCCAGTAATAGTGCGCACCGACTCCACTCTCCTCCAACGCATCGAGATGCTGCCGACTCAGGTCTTCGCTTGGCGTGAGAAGCAAAAGATTTCTGAAATTCCGCCGGGCCTTCTTTGCGTAATTTATCCACTGCAATACATTGATGTGTGCGATGAAGGTTTTACCAGATCCTGTTGCGTTCCAGTACGCCACTTTATTAAGGTCTTCTTCCGTATACGGCGGCAAATTTTTGATTCCGGACTGCGAGGAGGACGCGATAAACTCGTTCAGCGATTCCGCTAGCGCGTGTTTATCGCCGATGTATTCGTCGAGATAATGCTCTGTGAAGAGAAGTGAGAAATACTGGTAATACTTCAGGCGGATTGGCTCCGCCCTCGATTGGTTGACACTGCCAAGATGCGCAATAAGGTTTTCGTCGTATTCTTTTAGGCGATCCGAAGGAAACTTGATTTGCGAGACAAGGTTTTGGTAGAAGAGAGAATTATCGGGAGTGCTGGATTCCAACTCGATGTCACGGTATTTCTGCCGGAGTTCTTCGAACGAGCGGAAGCCGAATTGCTGTAACAGATACCGAAAAAGGACAAGGCGCTGACCGAGCAGAATGGAGGGTGGCATGGTTTCTATTTATTGCACCGGCTCAAGCATGATGCGCTTAAACTCTGCCTCTGTACTTCGCGCACCGAATGCGTTGTCTGCATTGCAAAGGACGATGGCGTTTTTGTCGAACCACGGCTGCTGCTCGACCCACTGTTTTTCCTTTGTGAGGTCTAGCTTGCCTTCTTCAAACTTGCGCCAGACGACGACATACTCCTGCTGACGCTTTTTGCCGAGCACGATGCGATACTCGCGCCCCTGATGTTCTTCGATAACATACCGCCGCACATCGATGCCCAAGAAAAAGTTGAACGTGGTCACAAGGTCTATCGGTTGCTCCGGTTCGACTTCGTTCATACGAACGATTTTCATTGTGTAACCAAATGGATTGGCAAATTTGTCCACGTTCAATAAACTCTCCGAGCCTTCCGTCCCATAAGTAAGCTGATATCGTAATTGATCGTCGATGGATAGTTGCGGAGCTTCTTTGGCGAACTCGATGTTGTTTAACGCGTCTTCGTACTGCTCAAGCTTGAGATACTGAAAGATTTGGCTGACGCCCTTTCCATCCGTTTCGGGTTTTCCCTCTTTCCATTTGTCGGAGAATACAACTTTTTGAACACGAGGTTTCGTAACCGTGTCAAAATAATTTGCCATCTCCGTAAGGATGAACTTCATCGAACTCTCAGAAGAAAGTCTGTTCAATTGTATCACGGCGTGAGCCGTTGTTCCTGATCCGGCAAAGTAGTCAAACACAACAGAGGCTTCGTTTTCATTCGTGGAGGCTTTTATGCATTCTATCACCGTGTTGATGGATTTGGGGAAAGTAAACACGGCTTCACCAAACATCTGATTTAACAACTGCGTTCCATGGTTGTTTGCTGAATACTTGCTATCAACCCATACAGTCTTATAGTTAAATTCGGTTTTCTTGCGAATTATGTCCCACACCTTTCTTCTTGCGATATACTTTACCTCAAGCTGGTCTACAATTGTCTCAACCGTCTGTCTCGCGTAACGCCATTTTCGTTCAATCTTCTGTGGATCAATTGGATAGATTTCGATTACATTACCTTTTCTAAAAATGTTAGGCGTTTTCGGATGAAACGTATCGTCGCAGACACTCCCGAATCCAATAATCTTATCGTCCTTCACTAGAATCGGATAAAAGCAATTTGCGGCCGATTCTCTGAGAGAGTCTTCTCCCGTTACGTCTCTGAAGTTACGAATGTCCTCATAGTCCTCTCGATCCTCTTGACGAATAATTCTGCCGCCAACTGGATAAATAAAGTATGCAAATTCGTGGGTGTACGAGAAGTTATCTCCCTGCTGTCCAGAGGGGTTATGAACAATTGACACACAAGTTTTTTCATGTTCGGGAAAAACTGCATCAAGAAGCAGCCCCAATCGCTCTTGTTCGTTTTCGTCAATAGCTATGACGATGACGCCGTTGCGCAGGAGCGTTCGTTTGCTCAATTCAAGCCTATTACGCATTAGCCCGAGCCAAGACGAATGTTTGTAATAATTCTTGTAGATGATCTCGCTGGATTTAGAATTGAAGGGCGGGTCTATGTAGATGCACTTAATTCGCTGTTCGTATCGTTCCTTTACAAAATTGATTGCTTGCCAGTTCTCCGAGTTAATCAGCAACCCGTTTGTCCGTTCGTCGAGGTTGTCAATCGAAGAAAGCAGTTTCCACTTGAGTGCGGGGGGGAGGAACTGTGTGTCGAGCACGAGATATTTCAGCCGTGTTTCGCCGTCGTTCAGTTCCTTTTTCAAATGCTTCAAGTCTTTCTTGCCGGAAATGAAGCCAAGTTGAATCCATTCCTTGATCTGCGACTCGCTTGTATCCGTAAGGACAAATTCGAGCACTTCATCGAGGAGAGATTGCTTCGCTTCGCTCGCAATGACTGATGGGATACGGTCTAACGTCAGGCAGTAGTCGCTCTGCACCGCGAACTTTTTCTTCTCGAACAGTTTCTTCTGGAACTCTTCCAGTTCTGCAAGGAACTCGATGACGGCCAGCGCAAGGTCGCGTATGGCCCCGGCCTTGAGCACGTTGAGCTTGATTGCCCCTTGCACGTCGCTCTCGTTCCAGTTCGGGTCGAGAAAGTTCACGCTGAGCACTTCGTTCTTCAAGAAGTAGTCTAATTCCCGGCTCAGGAAGCCTTTCAAGTCTTTGTGTATGAAATAATCGAACGAGTTGATGCTCGTGTAGCGGTTTAGATGATACAGTAACGCCGGCTGCTCGTTCCCTTTGCTATCTTTGCGGGTTTTTTCCCACACTCGGACCAACTCCGGCTCTTTTGCCTTCTTGACGTGCTTCTCTAACTCGATGAAGAGTTTCTGGTTGATTCCTTTGTTTTCCGACTTCACGTTCTGCTTCTCGCCCCATTTGGATTTCTCCTCGGGTGATGGCTCTTTGTAATAGAAACACACCGTTAGAGTGCGGGTGTCTGCGTTCCATTCGACGGCCTTTTCGGCTGGAACGAAGAGCCGCTTCTTCTCATTCTTGTTGTTGTTCACAGTCGTTTCCGCATCGACGATCTTGAACTCCACGGTCACGCGGGTTTCGGGTGTGGAGGCATTGTTCGTAAAGATGTAGTTCTTGAAATTCTCGCCCGTCTTGATGTAGTATTGATCGTGGTTTGCCCAATAGAGCTTCACCTCCTCGCCATTGTAGGGAATCATGTAGTTGTTCGCCCCGGAGCGCGGCTTGGAGATGAAATCGCCTCCTTCGTAGTAGCGGTCGAAGAAACGGAACAATTCGTTATAGATTGCGCGTTCAGTATCCTCGGAAACGCGTGCCGCATCAAGTTTGGACTTCATCTCAAAAAATCTTTTCGAAGGCTCTTTCAGAAAGTGGAGCCCAAGCTGCTCGGTTTGCTCAACCTTTGCTCTCAATTCTTCATCGTTCTGGAAAACGAATTCGCCCTTGCTCTCAATGTCTTTTTTGAGCGCCTCCATCTCGGATTTTATGTCGATTGTTTGTCGAGTGAGAATCTTCTCCTTCACTTGTTCAACCCGCGCAGGAAGATATTGAGTGATGAATTCTTCGACCTGTTCATGTTTCAGGTTTAGGATTCTGTAAATACCAAAATCAAGTTCTGAGTTGTTGAGTTGGAATAGCTCACGGAGGAGTTGCTGAAGTTGTTCGAGTGGGGTCCCTTAGTTGCATTAAGGGATAAATCATTCTCGCAAATTAAAGTTTTGATTTGCGTTTCGCGATCTAAGAAGAAAAGCGCTTACGACCGCATCCATCCGCACAATCCTCAGGGCGTTTGCCCGCCAATCCTACTTGTCCGTTGGCCTGAGTTCGGCGCAGTCTGATGACCGCCTATATGGAGGAATGGTGGGCGCGGTGAAAATGTAGCTCTTTTCTAACTGGGGTTCAAAGGTGATATCCCTGCCGCCGTCGCGCCCTGTCTCGTCCTGATAGAAGTTGACATTGTTGGTTAAGCCGCGTGCTTCATGTTTGGGGTCATCATTTCGAGACTGAGATGCGGTCTGAAGTTGTTATAAACCCAGACGGATTCGCCGGCGGCCGTT